>ERZ773067.3-NODE-3-length-226537-cov-7.137940_pt1 | contig 226537 bp, 181 predicted proteins | sample MGYA00580622_ERZ773067 | MGnify/ENA primary metagenome ERZ773067 (study PRJEB29015, sample SAMEA2737998) | human oral metagenome | biome: human oral; feature: human-associated habitat; material: dental | place: China | collected 2113 ...
AAATATCTTTGAGAATGTGTTATACTATTCATAGCGATTGAATATCCTTTCTTTGGTTGTGTTAAGGAATTGAAAAGTTATGGTACAGCAGGTATTGGGAGTGCAGCAGGTGTTGCAGGTATAATAATTGCGATATTATCATATAAGGAAGTCATCGTTGGTTCAGTAGCTTTTTGGGTAAGTGTAATTTTTAGTCGCATTGGAATTGCAGCTACTGTTGCTGGAATAAAGGCGGGAAGTTCCAAACATGGAATCGTTGTACATTTGGAACGTGTTACTCAGTATAAACACCAAGCGGGTCATACGTTTAAATTTTACGCATATCGACCTTATAAAAGGCTAACTACATATTGAGGAATTTCCCGAAAGAATGAAACTCTCTATCTAAAAAGGAGATGTCTCAGAGTAAAATTAAGTAGCGGTGATGGAAGCCGTGAGAATCGGATGTCCGCCACGTATTTTATTATATAAAATGCAAAGGCCACCGGAATTACAAAACGTATAGGAGAACTATCAGTGAGTTTTAAAAGTAAACTTATATCGTATATTCAGGCGTTATTGCTAGCGGTACTTTTTTTCGTAAAACTTTTTTACATTGAGAAACCGGTAAGTTATTGTGCTTTGATATCGGTAGTCATTCTTATGTTTATATCAATTGCTATATCGAGTAACCGACTTTATAAGAACAGTGGCGCTTGCGATAAGAGTAGCCGACCATTACTCATTTTTTCAATATGTACAATAAATTTGTCGTATGCGGCTATTATTATGTATATGGCTTGAGCTGTGCCTATTGGGAAACGGGCGTGCTTCCCCTTTAATCTTTTTTGGAAGAAGATTGAGGGTGGACAAAAAGTGTTGATAAAAAGCTTCTAATACGTTGAAATATCAATGTTAAAACGTGGTATATCTTCCCTAAAAGAAGTACAAAACAATATGTCCGGTGGTGGGAGGACTTTTAGAAGAAAAACCTCTAAGTTATGGAGGCACGGGATTTAGAAAGGCGCTTAAGAAAAAATGGACTAAAGCCAAGCACCAAAGATGTGTGTTTCACGTATTTTCACAGGTTAAAAGATACACAACAAGTAGACCAAACACTTTAGCAGGACTGGAATTTTATGCACTGGCCAAGGATCTATTTGATGTTAAAAACCTTGAAAATTCAAGGGTTTGGGTAAACCCTTTTACAGATTGGATCATAAAGCATAAACGTTTTTTAAGTGAGATTACATATGATGAAAATGGAAAAGCAAGACTTAAGCATGAGAGATTGATAAAAGCTGAAAAATTAATACTGAGACTACTTAATGAGAACACTTTATTTAGAATTAAAGCGGTTTTTTGCTTCTGAGATATTAAAAACAATGCCTACAAACAAGAGTATAGCTGACATTTACAAGAAGATGACCGCAAAAGAAAAGTTGGAAAATACTATCCCAATGTGGGGTGATGCAGTTGTCTTGAGTGAACTACATCATTCTAGTGGATACCCAATTTATTGGGATTAGTCATCAACACTTTTGTCCTATAACCCAAATCACAATCACTAGGAAAACCGGCAGAGCCATTCATTGGAACATCTAGCCGGTTTTTAAGTTAGTATCTGATCAATAAATCGTTGTTAGAACGCCGACTCTAAATTCAGGCCAGCATATGTACCTTGAAAAATCGATAGCAAAAAACGCATACCGGAATTGATTTTCTTTGAACCTGTATTATACCATATATGAGTCCGAATGTTAGTAATTCCAATGAGTTAAGCTATATAGTTAAAAGTGCGTGAGCACACACTAAGTTAAAACAACTGTCAAAGATAATGTTTAGAATTAACGCCGCGCTCGGGTTTTCGCAAGTGAGACGAACGATTGCCTGCGAGGAGGACTTGCCGGATACCCATGTACGCATTTTACAGGGAAGTCTGAAATACGTTCACGTATAATGCCGGTGAAAAACTCCGCAAAAACTTGACACCGTCAGGGAAATTCCGCCATTTGACACCGACCTTGCATCATAGTAAAATCGGATGTTAAGAGGTCGCAAACATATGGAAAACATAGTTCGTATTGAAAATCTGATATTTGAATACGCCGGTGATGAGAATAAGGAAGCCCTAAGGGCAATCAAAGGAATATCTCTTGAAATAAGGACGGGCAGTTTTACCGCTGTAATAGGCAGAAATGGTTCGGGCAAGTCGACGCTTGCCAAGTGCCTGAATGGGCTTTTCGTTCCCACGGACGGCGTGGTCTATGTGGATGGTTGGGATACGGCGGATGATGAGCACATATGGGATGTAAGGCAGACTGCGGGCATGGTGTTTCAGAATCCCGACAACCAGCTCGTGTCTGCGATAGTGGAAGATGATGTTGCTTTTGGACCCGAAAATATGGGGGTTTCGCCGGAGATTATCAGAAAAAGAGTAGATGATGCTCTTGATTCGGTGAGAATGGGAGAATATAAACTTAAGGCACCTCATATGCTGTCGGGGGGGCAGAAACAGAGAGTTGCAATAGCGGGCGTTTTGGCAATGAAGCCCAAGTGTATAATCTTCGACGAACCTACCGCAATGCTCGACCCCAGAGGGAGAGCTGACATTATAAGAATAATAAAGGATCTGAATCGGGAAGGAATAACGACGATTTTGATAACGCATTTTATGGACGAGGCGGTGGAAGCGGACAGGGTCATAATAATGAATGACGGAAAAATAATGCTGGACGGCACGCCTGTGGAGGTTTTTTCCCATGCGGGGGAGATAAAAGCTGTGGATCTTGACGTTCCGATCGCAGTGGAACTTTCAAGCAGGCTGAGAAGACGCGGCATACAGGTTCCGGAAAATATAGTGACAATGAGGGATATGGTTGAGTTCATATGTCAATACAAGTAAGAAATCTATCGCATGTGTACAATAAGGGACTTACCTCGGAGCAGGTTGCGCTGGATAACATAAATTTTGATATTTACGACGGTGAGATTATAGGTGTAATAGGGCATACAGGTTCGGGAAAGTCGACATTGCTACAGCATCTGAACGGGCTTCTCAAGGCGGATTCCGGGAATATAATCATAGGTGGAACCGACATAACATCGCAGGGCGTCGCAATGAAGGAGATCAGGCGCCGCGTGGGGCTTGTGTTTCAGTATCCGGAATATCAGTTGTTTGAGGAAACGGTGGCAAAGGATGTGGCTTTCGGCCCGCGAAATCTGGGTTTGAGTGAAAACGATATAGCCCTTAGGGTTCGTGAGTCATTGGAAATGGTCGGAATCGATTATGATGAATTTGCGGAACGGTCGCCTTTTGAACTTTCAGGAGGACAGAAACGTAGGGTGGCGATTGCGGGAGTGATAGCTATGAAGCCGCAGGTTCTGATCCTTGATGAACCCACGGCGGGACTTGACCCCGGATCACATAAGGAAGTACTTCAGCTTATACGGAATGTGCATGAGAAGCAGAACAATATAATTGTTTTTGTGTCGCATGATATGGCAGATATAGCGGAGATGTCCGACAAAGTAATAGTCATGGATCGAGGGAAATTGATAATGCTCGGCACGCCGGAAGAGATTTTCAGCAAAAAAGAAAGACTGGATGCCATAGCGCTGAACGTTCCTCCGGTGACAGATATGATGCACAGAATAAAAACATCCGGGATAGACATCGATACGGTAGCTCTGAATTTGCACGATGCGGAGGAAACCCTATATGCATACCTTCGAGGCACAAAGTGCTGAACTTGAGGCATAACCGCTGAAGTCGTTCGCAGCCCGGTGAGTGCGGCTTCCGGGCGCAAACCGCTGAAATCGAGGCGCAAACCGTTAAAAAAGGATATAGAATGATCAGAGATATAACGTTAGGTCAATACTATTGCGTGGATTCGCCCATTCACAGGCGTGACCCAAGAGTCAAGATACTTGCGGTGATTATGTATATTGCCGCAATATTTGTCGTTGGGGATTATATGGGATTTTTGGCATGCGGACTTGCCCTTGCGGCGGTTATTGCGGTGTCCAAAGTTCCGATTACGTTCATAATGCGTGGACTGAAACCGATTATTTTCATACTGTTGTTCACATTTTCTCTGAACCTGTTCATGATCGACGGCAAAGTTCTGTGGCGTCTAGGTTTTTTGGAGATGACGGATAAAGGGCTGTATACGGCCGTATTTATGAGCATAAGATTGATACTGCTTATAATCGGAACGTCAATTTTGACTTTCACCACCACACCGATAAAGCTCACCGATGGAATAGAAAAATTGCTTTGGCCTTTTTCCAAGATAGGTCTGCCGACCCACGATATTGCAATGATGATGTCGATTGCGCTTCGTTTCATACCTACGCTTATGGAGGAAACCGATAAAATAATCAAGGCACAGCAGGCGAGAGGGGCAGACTTTGAAAGTGGAAATATTTTCAGAAGGGCAAAAGCTCTTGTGCCCATACTTGTGCCGCTTTTTGTGAGTGCTTTTCGCATAGCCTTGGATCTTGCCATGGCCATGGAAGCCAGATGCTATTCCGGCGGAAAAGGTCGCACAAGGATGAATGAAATGAAACTGAGACCGGCGGACATTTTCTTTCTTGCCGCCGCCGCAGTATTTTTGTGTGCGATAATAACGATACGCATCGTTTTTTGAATTCAGAATTTGTATTTATAGGAGAATCGATTTACGTTGAGGCAGAGAAAAATTAAGAATTTGGATGAAAAACTTGAAATGCTTTCCGAGTTACAGGTATCAGATCCCTGCGCCGTGCGTGGCAACTGGGCAAAACCGTGCTACATAGAGATAGGGTGTGGAAAGGGGCAGTTTGTTACGTCGCTTGCGGGGAAACATCCCGACTGGAACATATTGGCATTTGAAGGACACAGGAGTGTCGCACTGCACGCAATGGAAAAGGTGAAGAAGGAAAAAAGGGAGAGAGTTACCTTTGTGCTAAAATACATAAATGGCTTTGACGATGTGTTCGAGGATGGGGAAGTGTCTGGTATCTTTCTCAATTTCAGCGATCCGTGGCCAAAGGCAAGGCATGAAAAGCGCAGACTGACATGCGGCGCAAGGCTTCAAGAGTACGCACGGATATTGCGGCATGGCGGAACACTGGAATTTAAGACGGACAACGACGACTTTTTTGAGTATACGCTAGGAGAAATCGAATCTGAAAATATAAAACGGGTGTTTGAGCTAACCGATATAAGCAGAGATCTGCATGTAGATTTTGATCGAGAAGATATAATAACCACCGAATACGAAGAGAAGTTTTCCCGTAAAGGTAAGAATATAAATTATGTAAAATTACGGAGACTTTGATGTGATCACATAAAATCGTGTGTATGCGGATAAAAGATAAAGAAAGTATGAGGAGACAATAGAAAATGGCAAAATACGAAATGGCACAACAAAACGGCAGAAGTATCGACGGCGAGGATATGATTTTCGGTATAAACAGGAGAGCCGCAGAGATGATTGCGGAAAAAGGAAAAGGTGCTGTGATAAACAGTGCGATAGGGGCTTTGATGGACGACAACGGGGATTTGATGGTGCTTTCTTCAGTGGATGCAACATTCAAGAGCTTGACCTGCGTGGAATATGCGGCTTATGCTCCGATATGCGGACTTCCGGAATTCAGAGAGGCTGCGGTGAAAGCGGCGTTTAAGAATTTCACCCCCAAGAGGTCACATGTGAGGGCGGTCGCAACCCCCGGAGGTACAGGGGCGCTGCGCAATGTGATTTCAAATTATTCGTGCCGCGGAGATAAGCTTCTCACAACGGATTGGCATTGGGCGCCGTATAAGACGATAGCCGATGAGCAAGGGAGAAGCTTTGAAACTTTTAAGCTTTTTGACGGTGCGAAAAAGTTCAATGCCGATGATTTGGAAAGGGCGGCAAAAGCCATCCTTGCGGAGCAGGATCAATTGATAATATTCTTAAATACTCCGGCACAAAATCCGACGGGGTATTCGCTCACAAATGAAGATTGGCAAAAAGTTGTGGAACTGGTATCCGGGTTGCCGAAAGAAAAGAAGATCACATTGTTGATCGATACAGCGTATATAGATTTTGCCGGAGACGAGGAGGAATATCGCTCTTTTCTGCCTTGTCTTGAGCATATGCCGGAAAATGTGCTTGCGGTTTTGGCTTTCAGCATGTCAAAAACATTCACGTTGTACGGGATGCGCTGCGGAGCGATTATATGCTTGGCGCCGACGAAGAGCATAGCTGACGAATTTGTAAGAGTCTGCGAATTCTCCTCAAGAGCGGGATGGTCCACCGCACCAAAGGCGGGGCAGAGTATGATAGTGAAGATCTTTTCGGATAATAATCTGCTGGAAAAGGTAACTGCCGAGAGAAAGGAAATCAGAGAAATGCTGCTCAGGAGAGCAAAAGCATTTGAAGAGGAAGCACAAAAGACGGAGCTTGAAATGTTACCGTACGATGGAGGCTTTTTCATATCCATTCCGTGCGAAGACCCCAAAAAAGCCGCGACGGAACTCGAAAAATACGGAATCTTCATCGTGCCGCTTGCCATGGGATTGAGAGTTTCGGTTGCATCCGTATCGGAAAAGAATTGCCGAAAGATGCCCGCAAAGATAGCCGAGGTCTTAAAACAACAATAGCAGACATGGGAAATCTGGAAGACAGTCCAAAACACAGGCATCTGTGCACTTACAAATACCATACACCTGCATGTTCGAAAGATTGTGCATCAGCCAATGATGTGAGACCTGCACGTGCAAAAAAATCCACTTGCAATACAGCCACCCCTACATTATAATATCCCTTGTCGAGCGGGCGTGGTTTAATGGTAAAATTCGAGCTTCCCAAGCTTGCGTCGAGGGTTCGATTCCCTTCGCCCGCTCCAAAGGCACCCAGGAAACGAGGTGCCTTTTAAAATATAGGGAATCGAAGCCGAAAGGGCATGAGCGTGAAGCGAAAAACTCCGGCGGAGTTTTTTGTAGCGAATGGTCCAAGTCATCTGAAAGAGATGACGCAGGACGGCGTTTTTCGAGAGGACGAGAAAAACGCGTAATTCCCTTCGCCCGCTCCAAAGGCACCGAGGAAACGAGGTGCCTTTTAAAATATAGGGAATCGAAGCCGAAAGGGCATGAGCGTAAAATAAGACGGCGACTTAAAATTGGAATCTTCCAAGTCGCCGCCGGTAAATAAGAATCGGTGATATGAATTGTAATTGAGAAATTACTTTCGTCGATTGCTTGCATCAAGCGTAATGCGACCGTGAGGCCGCAGTGGGCAATATTGCCTGCGCATTTATTTCTTTCCTATGTATTTGCAGAAAGCATCGAATGTTTCGACGCTGAGGTCGTGTTCGATCTTGCATGCATCCTGCTCTGCGGTGGTCGGGTTTACACCTATCTCGGTAAAAAATTCAGTTAGTATCTTATGTCTCTCATATATTTTTTTCGCGATCTTCATTCCCTTTTCGGTGAGAGTGATCAGACCGTCGGGATCCATCGTGATATGTCCGCTCTCGCGTAGGTGCTTAGTGGCGTACGAAACGCTCGGCTTTGTTACTCCCAAATGTGCGGCTATATCGATAGAACGGATATAACCCTTGGTCTCTTTCATGATCAACATTGCTTCCAAATAGTCTTCGGCAGATTTATTAATTGGCATCTCTATACTCGCATGACCCTGTAGAAAAGGTCATACACTCCTTTCTTTAAATTCAAGATTTACGGCAACGGACACAAAAAAAATTCATAAAATTTGAACACGTACCCGTCAGAGAAAGGTTAACATAATTTGAGTTAAATTTCAAGAAAAATAGAGGAATCATATTGACAAAAATAGTTAAAAATACTAAACTACATTTTAGTTAAAATTTTGGTCAGAAAATGCATGGATTTAACATTGTGACACAAAGAAAGAGGTGAACTTGATATGATACCGATTACCATGTCGAAGGCAGGAGATGTTTTAACCATAAGGAAAATAACGGGAACCGACAAGGTGCGTCAACATCTTGCGGAACTTGGATTTGTCGTGGACAGTGAGGTCAGGGTAATCAGCGAATTTGAAGGAAACCTTATTCTGCAGGTCAAGGAAAGCCGCATCGCTCTGGACAAGAGTATGGCCAACAGAATAATGGTATAGGAGGGAAGCATGAAGACACTTAACAATGTGCCGGTAGGAAAGACCGTTACCGTGAAGAAACTGAACGGAAGCGGAGCCGTTAAAAGGAGAATTATGGATATGGGCATAACCAAGGGAACCGAGATCTATGTGAGAAAAGTTGCACCGCTCGGCGATCCTATGGAACTCACCGTAAGAGGCTACGAACTTTCCATCAGAAAAGTCGAGGCGGAGAGCATAGACGTCGAGTAATGATTCCGACAGGAATTTAAGCGGTTTTGTAGAGTTTTAGTATTTATATGGTTGTCGGAGATTAAAAACTTCGACTGTTTGAAAGGAGTAGAAAATGGCAATAAAAATTGCTCTGGCAGGTAATCCGAACTGCGGTAAGACCACCTTGTTCAACGATTTAACGGGGAGCTCGCAGTATGTCGGAAACTGGCCGGGTGTAACGGTTGAAAAGAAAGATGGTAAATTGAGAGGTCACAAGGATGTCATAATACAGGATCTTCCGGGTATTTATTCCTTGTCGCCGTACACACTTGAAGAAGTGGTTTCGAGAAATTATCTGGTAAGTGAGAGACCGGATGCAATTATTAATATTATAGACGGTACCAATATCGAGAGAAATCTTTACCTTACCACTCAGCTTTTGGAGCTCAACATTCCGGTGGTGATCGCTCTGAACATGATGGACATAGTTCGAAAGAACGGTGACAAAGTTGACGTAAAAAAACTCAGTGCGGAATTGGGATGCGAAGTCGTTCCCATAAGCGCTTTGAAAAAAGAGGGCGGAAATGAACTCCTGAAGAAAGCGATCGAAGCGGCGAAGAGCAAGAAGGGCGCAGAACCGCCTCACGTTTTCAAAGGTCCCGTTGAGCATGCGATAGCGCACATAGAAGAATCCATAGAGAACGTAGTTTCAAAAGAGAATCTTCGCTGGTACGCCATCAAGATATTTGAAAGAGATGAAAAAATCCTCGAAGAGCTGAAACTCGGCGCGGATCTCAAAAATCATCTGGAAGAGCATATAAAGGACTGCGAAAAAGAACTTGAAGACGATTCCGAGAGTATCGTGACCAATCAGAGGTATACATACATAACGGGAATCATAGGCGGTGCCGTAACGAAGGGACACAAGGGCAAGAAATTATCGAAGTCCGACAGGATAGACAGGATTGTAACCAACAGAATCCTTGCGCTTCCTATATTTGCGGTTGTCATGTTTGCCGTGTACTATGTTGCGGTAACGACCATAGGTACGTATGTGACGGACTGGACAAACGATACATTTGTCGGGGGGATTCTCCAACCGGGAGCGGAAAATCTGCTGAAAGGCGCAGGCGCATCGGAATGGGTAATTTCTCTGGTCAAAGACGGTATCATCGGAGGATTGGGAGCACCTCTTGGTTTTGCACCTCAGATGGCTATAGTTTTCCTTTTCCTCACAATACTTGAGGACTGTGGATACATGGCGCGCGTGGCGTTCATAATGGATCGTATCTTCCGCAGATTCGGTCTTTCCGGAAAGAGTTTTATTCCGTTCCTGATTTCATCGGGATGCGGCGTTCCCGGAATAATGGCCACCCGTACCATCGAGAATGAGAAAGACAGAAGAATGACGATGATCACCACAACATCCATCCCATGTGGAGCAAAGCTTCCGGTAATAGCGACAATCGCAGGATACCTGATGGGCGGAGCATGGTGGGTCGCACCTGTTATGTACTTCTCAGGGATTGCATTTGTAATAATTGCATGTATCATAATGAAGAAAATGAAAGCCTTTGCAGGAGATCCGGCACCGTTTGTAATGGAGCTTCCTCAGTATCACATTCCGGGACCTAAGAGTGTTCTGATACACGTATGGGAACGTGTATGGGCATTCCTCAAAAAAGCGGGGACCATACTGTTCCTATGCTGCGTGGTTATGTGGTTCCTCTCAAGCTTTGGCTTCAAGAACGGAGCTTTTGGCCTTGTGGATCCGGAAGACAGCCTTATGGCAGTAATAGGCGGAGCGATCGCATGGGTGTTCGCGCCTTTGGGATTCGGCACCTGGCAGGCAGTTGCATCATCAATCAGCGGATTCGTCGCAAAAGAGGGTATAGTTTCAACAATGGGTGTTCTTTCAGGACTTGGTGAAATTGAAGAGTACGATACCACGATGAAAGCAGCTTTTGACGGATTCTTCCCTACGAGCATTGCAGCGATCTCATTCCTGTTCTTCAACCTGTTTGACTCACCTTGCTTGGCGGCAATTTCAACGGTTGCAAAGGAAATGGGCAACAGAAAATTTTTCTGGTTTGCGATAGTGTTCCAGAATGTTGCGGCATACCTGCTTGCGCTCATGGTATATCAGCTCGGAGGACTTGCGACCGGCGAGGTAGCTTTTGGAGTAGGAACGTGCGTGGCTATAGTGGTTTTGATAGTCGTGCTCTATCTACTGTTCAGACCTGATCCGAGCAAAAAAATACGCTTGGAAACTGCGGGGAAAAGAGTTTAATAAATGAAATTAGGTGTAAAAATTAACCGGGTGGATTTGATAGTCCTTTTGATCGTAGCGATTCTTATGATCGTAGGGGTCAGAATTGTTATCGGCTTCTTTCGGGGCGGAAAGAAGAAAAAATAGGTTTCAAGAGTATAACTTTGGAAGAGGTGAGAAATATGACTTGGAATATAGCAAATATAGTAGTTTGCCTGGTAATAGCCGTGATAGTTGTGGCAATAGTTGCGAGCATCGTGAGAAACAAGAGAAAAGGCTACAGATATTGCGATGGATGCAAAGGCTGCGGCGCAAGCGACAGTTGTCCTTCCGCAAAGCACATCCACAAACAAGGGTGAATGCCTTTGATCGCACCTTATAAGTTTTGATGAAAATGCTTCAAGGTCGCCGAAAAGAGTGAAAAAACTTGCCGGCGGCTTTGATAAAGTGTTTTGGTTAAATTCTTCTAATCACAGCTTTGTGCCCGTAAGGCGCGATGTTTGCGTGACATATATCTGGACAACCAAGAGAACCGAGGTCCGCGCAACAGATGTTTGAGTTGTCTAAAAGGCTCTTCGTTTGCTATAATACAGAAATAAATTTAAGAAATCGACATTCAGGAGGTATTTTTATGAAAAAACGTTGGGAGAGAACAGGTCTTATAGCCGGAGGGATTATGCTTGGAACCGCGGGACTCAAGGCGCTTACGAGCCGCGAAGCAAAGAAGGTGTATACGCATGCCACCGCGCTGACGCTCAGAGCCAAGGACTCGGTGATGGAAACAGTGATCAAGGTTAAAGAAAACTGCGGCGACATACTCGCCGATGCTCATGATATAAACGAGAACATAGCAATTGATGAGAACAAAGACGTGGTTGAAAGTGAATAAAAAACAATATGAAATTTAGAATTGAGCATGAATCTAATCGCAGGATCAGATTCAAAGCGTTGGGTTGCGCTATGACGTGTTTCGAGGCGGACGTGATGGAATATTACCTATCGTCGTGCGCCTGCGTTTCCGTTGCCAAAGTCGATGAGCGCACCGGCGGCGTAACGATTTTTCACAGCGGTGACAGAGGTGCGGTGATTGATGCGCTGAAAAAGTATGACTTTGAGGAAAACAGGGAGCTCGTACCCGAGCACACGGGAAGAAAGTTGAATTGCGAATATCAGGAAAAACTTGTTTGGAACTTTATAAGTCACTATGCCTGCAAACTTTTTCTACCGGCACCGCTACGCGCAGGGCTTGCGATATACAGATCAATCAGATACATTGCCAAGGGGGTGAAGACCCTGCTGAAAGGAAAGATCGAGGTGCCTGTGCTCGATGCGACCGCAATAGCCGTTTCTGTGTTGAGAAGGGATTTTGCGACCGCTTCATCTGTGATGTTCCTTCTGAATGTCGGCGAAACCCTTGAAGAATGGACTCACAAGAAAAGTGTAGACGATCTGGCAAGAAGCATGTCGCTGAACGTGGATAAGGTATGGCTTATCAAGAACAAGCAAGAGGTGCTTGCGCCTGTAAGCGATGTTGCCGCAGGGGATTTCATAGTGGTCAGAACCGGGAATATCATTCCGCTTGACGGCAAAGTGGTGCACGGCGAAGCCTTTGTCAACCAGGCCTCGATGACGGGAGAATCAATGCCGGTTCGCAAGGAAGCCGGAAGCTATGCATATGCCGGGACCGTCTTGGAAGAGGGAGCATGTGTAATACGGGTGGAAAAGACTACGGGAGCAGGCAGATACGACAGGATAGTCGAAATGATAGAAGCCTCCGAAAAACTGAAATCGCTCAGTGAAGACAAGGCCTCGCATTTGGCGGATCATCTGGTGCCGTATACACTTCTGGGAACCGGGTTGACGTATCTTTTGACCGGCAATGTGATGAGGGCAATGTCGGTACTCATGGTTGACTTCTCCTGCGCACTCAAGCTTGCCATGCCTATATCGGTACTCTCGGCCATGCGAGAAGCGGGAAAGTTCGATGTGTCGATAAAGGGCGGAAAGTTTATGGAAGCTGTGGCGGAAGCGGATACCATTGTATTTGATAAGACCGGGACACTTACACATGCGACCCCGAAAGTTGCGGATGTAATCCCGTTCGCCGGAAATGATGCGAAAGAAATGCTCAGACTTGCGGCATGCCTTGAAGAACACTATCCTCATTCCATCGCAAATGCTGTGGTTGAAGAGGCAAGACTCAAAGGACTTTTGCACGAGGAACGTCATTCCGAGGTCGAATATGTGGTTGCTCACGGAATCTCAAGCGTGATCGACGGCCAAAAGGTAATCATAGGAAGTTACCACTTTGTTTTTCAGGACGAGGGCTGCGTCGTTCCCGAGAGCGAACAATATAAATTCGACAGCATGTCAAATGAGTATTCTCATCTGTACATGGCGATTTCGGGGCAACTGGTTGCAGTTATATGCATAAACGACCCGATTCGTGAGGAAGCCCCGGAGGTGATAGAAAAGTTGAGAAGCCTGGGCATCAAAAATGTGGTCATGATGACCGGTGACAGTGAGAAAACGGCATCGAGGGTTGCGAGGCTTATAGGAGCGGATGAATATTTCTCGGAAGTGCTGCCTGAAGACAAGGCGAGTTTTGTAAGAAAAGAGAAAGAGCAAGGGCGCAAGGTCATAATGATAGGCGACGGAGTGAACGATTCCCCGGCTCTTTCCGAATCCGATGCGGGGATAGCCATAAGCGACGGAGCCGCCATCGCAAGGGAAATTGCGGATATAACCATCGCATGCGATGATTTGTACGGACTCGTAACACTTAAAGAGCTCTCCAACAAACTGATGAGGAGAATTAAGTCCAATTATCGGGGCATAATAGGATTTAACGGAGGGCTTATTGCGCTGGGCATTTCCGGAATCTTGCGCCCTACAACCTCGGCGCTTCTTCACAACATGTCGACGCTGGCAATAAGCACGCACAGCATGACCGATTTGTTGAAATAGTCATCTGTCTCATGTTTACCGCATTATAGCAATTGGATGCCTGCCCTGCGCTTCCCGCATATGGAGCGGGCATCGATTGTGTTGTCGCATGACGGAAAGTGCGGGTGCATGTCAAGAAACGGGGGCATGACGGCGGAATCGGAGCGAGTAATGCAAGAAATTTATTAAAATGGGGTTGTATTGTGGGTTAGCCTTATGGTACAATCCAGAAGAACAGGTTAGATATCCTTATTGTATCCTCGGAGACGGTCGGGATTTCCGGCCATTTTTAAAAGCCAAAGGTTAGGATCTACTAACCCTATTTCCGGAGATGGGGTTTGCGATAGTCACCAATTGAGAAAATATTCTCTGCAAGCTCCTACGCTTCTTGAAAAATCAGTCGGTCGGCACGCAGAGGGGTTAGCAAATAACCATATGGCGTTAATATATCCATACTCCCATGGTAGAAAGGAAGTTTCATGAGCATAGTGATTATAGGCGGAAACGAATGTATGATTTGTCAATACAAGGATTTGTGCAAAAAATACAGATGCAAAGCGAAAGTGTTTGTAAATTATAACGAGGCCATGAAAAAGAAGATAGGTTCACCAGATCTCATGGTACTGTTCACGAGTACCGTTTCACACAAGATGGTGAGATGCGCACTGAGCAGAACCAAGGGAACCGACACCGTCGTCGTGAGATCTCACTCGAGTTCTATGGCGGCGTTGAAAAACATCATGGAAGAACACGTTTGAGTTTTGTGCCACACGGAAATGCGATTGAATAGGAGAAGGGTAGATAAACATGGTTAGAATATCGGAGAATTTGTTGATAGGTCACTGCTCGCCAACGATGGCGGGACTGAAAACAGGCAATATCTTCACGTGTGCAGTATATGATCAGGAGGAATTGCACGATGACCTCAGAAAACTCAACAGGATGCTCTCGCCGAAAGGTTTGCGCATACTGCCTCTTCGGTATTTTGATAATAAGGCGGTGATTTATCTATATCGCCCTAAAAGACTGGAACAAGACCTGGAGGCTTCTCTCGCAAGAGAAATTCTCGCAAGATGCGGATATTCGGGCGGAGATGCAAACTCAATGCTCGTGCAGCTGATGCGGAGGTTTCGAACGGAGAGGGACTTTCCTCATGAGATAGGCTTGTTTCTGGGGTATCCTCCCGAGGATGTAAAGGGCTTTATAGATAACAACGCCGAAAACTGTAAATGTGTTGGCGCATGGAAAGTATACGGAAATCCGGAGGAAGCGCAGAAAATGTTTGAGCGTTTCAGAAAGTGCACCAAGGCTTACAGTGAGCAGTTATTGAAAGGAAGGTCGGTCGAAAGGCTGATCGTTGCTGTTTGATTAAAGCAGAAAGGGAAAAAAGTGAAAGTAGCAGTAGTTTATTGGAGTGGAACAGGTAACACGGAGATGATGGCACAGGCAGTGGCCGAGGGTGCAAAGGAAAAGGGCGCGGAAGCAACGTTGTTTACGCCGGATGAGTTCAATCCTTCGATGGTGGCGGATTTTGACAGCATCGCTTTGGGATGTGCGGCAATGGGTGATGAAGTCCTTGAAGAAGGTGAATTTCAGCCTATGTACGACGATATCAAAGACAGTCTGAAAGACAAGAAAGTAGCTCTGTTCGGTTCATATGGATGGGGAGACGGACAGTGGATTCGTGACTGGGAGGATGATTGCGCATCGGCAGGAATCAAGCTGGTGACGGGCAGCGTTATGTGCAACTATGCTCCGGATGATGCCGGTATTGCTGAGTGCAAAGAATTGGGTGCGGCGCTGGCTGTTTAGTGGTATAATCGACACAGATATTTCAGGTAAGGGGATAACGGATAATGTATCTTGAAATGGATCGAATCTACAAGTCTTTTGGCGAAGACGAGAATCGTCAGGAAGTGCTTCACGGCATAACCTGCGGTATAGAGGCGGGTAATATTTGTGTCATGCTCGGGCCGTCGGGCTCGGGAAAATCCACACTCCTGAACATAATAGGAGGAATTGAGACCGTTGATAGCGGTTCGATCGTAATAGACGGGAATGAGATAACGGGACAGAAAGAAAACACGCTTTCACGGTACAGACGAGAGTACTTGGGATATGTCTTTCAGTCCTACAATCTCATCCCCAACCTTACCGCAAAAGAAAACATAGAAGTGGGCGCATACCTGTCAAAGGATCCCCTGCCTGTCGAAGAGCTTTTGCATGTGCTGGGTCTTTGGGAACATAAGGACAAGATTCCGAGTCAGCTTTCCGGCGGGCAGCAGCAGAGGATTGCAATAGGAAGGGCGATTGCAAAAAAACCGGGGGTACTTCTCTGCGATGAACCGACCGGGGCTTTGGATTACAGCACGTCCAAGGAAATCCTGAAGTTGATCGAGCAGATCAATCAAAAATATAAGACCACAGTCATCCTTGTTACGCACAACGAAGCTTTGCAAAAGATGGCGGATGTGGTCTTGTACATGAAAGACGGCAGGATTACGGCGCAGGAAAAAAATATAACCAAGACTCCCGTCGAGGAACTGGAATGGTAGGGTTCGAAGCTACCTTGCGCAAAGCCGGCGGGACTATCTATACCGAAGCCGCCTTGCGCTGTCTACGGAGGTTTCGGTAAGTCGAAAATTCAAAATCGAAATTTGAAACGGTGAGTGTTGTGATGGCCAATCCTTTGAACAAAAGAATACCGAGAGAGCTAAAGAGTGATTTTGGAAAATATGCGGCACTCTTTTTGTTTTTGGCGTTGACAATTTTTTTAACGTCCGGTTTTCTCGTGGCTGACAACAGCATGAAGAGCGCTTACGATGAGAGCTTTGAGAAATATAACATTGAGGACGGCCATTTCATCCTTAAACACAGACTCAACGATGCTCTGAAAGCAAAGGTGGAGAAAAAAGGAGTAAAGATCCACGAAACATTTTACAAGCAGCCGATCACATCAAAAAATCACAAACTCAGAATTTTTATCCTGAGAAAAAAAATCAACGTACAGGATCTGCTCGAAGGCAGATTGCCGGAAAAAAGTGATGAGATTGCGGTCGACCGGCTGTTCGCCCGGAACAATTCGATGAAGACGGGAGATAAGATTAAAGTCGGAGGATCCACGCGAAGAATTACGGGACTCGTTGCTCTTACCGATTACAGTGCATTGTTTGAAAACAATACGGACTCAATGCTGAACGCAACATTTTTTGGTGTGGCGGTCGTTACCGGAAAAAGCTTTGAGAAAATTGATGAACCTCTTAACTACCAGTATTCATGGCTGAACGACAAGAAGGATATGACGGACGGTGAGCGCAGAAAACAGGGGGAAGGCATCATAAAAGTCTTGGTAAAAGATTCTCTTTCCAATGTAAAAGAGGTTGTTCCGAGGATAGATAACCAGGCAATAAATTTTACGGGTGAAGATCTGGGCGGTGACAAGGCGATGTTCCTGCTCATGCTTTATATAATAATAGTGATACTCGCATTTATATTCGGGGTCACGACGAGAAGCACTCTGGAGGCGGAGGCAGGTTCGATCGGCACTTTGAGGGCTTCCGGATTCAGTAGCATGGAAATGGTGACTCACTATACCGTTCTGCCGATACTCGTGACGCTGGCGGCAGCGATTGTCGGCAATATATTCGGTTACTGGAAAGGGAAAGAACTTATAGCGGGTATGTACTATAACAGTTATTCTCTTACAACTTACAGAACGTTATGGAACAGCGAAGCTTTTTTACTGACAACCGTTGTTCCCTGCATAATAATAGCAATAGTCATATTTGCGGTCATGTGGTGGACTTTCAGATTGTCGCCGATGAATTTTCTCAGGCGCGATTTCAAAAAGAGGAAACCGAAGCATGCCGTTAAACTCGGAGAAATGCCGTTCCTGATGAGATTCAGGGTAAGAATCGTACTTCAGAATAAGACCACATATTTTCTCATGTTTCTCGGAGTATCGCTTGCGTGTATTCTGCTTCTGTTTGGACTTATGCTGAAACCCCTGCTCGATCATTATTCCGATGCGATTAAAAAAACGCAGATTGCAAAGTACCAGTACGTGCTGAAAGCTCCCGTTCCCGTCAGGCAGAAAGGCATCGAAAGATATGCGATGGGAGAGCTTGAGATAAATGAAAGAGATGATATGAGCGTGTACGGTATAAGGTATCATTCCGAATACCTGCCGGACTTGAAGTTGCCGGAAAAAAAGAATGAGGTTATCGCGACGACGGGATACATGGAGAAGTATAATGTCAAAGTCGGAGATACCGTCAGAGTCAAGAAAAAATACAGCAAAAAAGTTTACAGGTTCAAAATCGCGGGCAGTTATAATTATACCGGCGCATTCAGCGTATTTATGACAAAGCCCAATTTTGAAAAAAACTTTAACAAAAGGGGCGGATATTTTAACGGATATTTTTCCGATACCAAGATAAAAAAACTGAAGAAGAAGTATGTGGCGACGATTATAACGGAAGATGACCTCAAGAAAATGTCGAACCAGCTCGAAAAATCCATAGGCGGTTTCTTTAGGATTCAGACTGCATTTTCGATTATGCTGTATATGCTGATGATTTATCTGCTTGCGAAACTTATAGTGGAAAAAAATGCAGATTCTATTTCCATGGTAAAGATTTTGGGGTATAGTAATGGTGAAGTGGGCAGATTGTACAACAGAGCGACGGCTTTCGTCGTGACGGTGTCGCTTATAGTGTGCTCGTTTGCAAGCGTGCCGGTGGTCGGAGTTTTATACAAGTTCATGGCCAAGGAGAAGATGAAAGGCTGGTTGGAGTACTACGTTCCGGACTGGATGGTTCCGCTCATAATAGCGATCGGTGTGCTGAGTTATTTTGTGATACAGAAGATACTTACGATAAAGATAAGAAGAATTCCTATGTCACAGGCGTTAAAAAACATGGAATGATTCAATGTGTGCCTAGAAAGTCCTGAGAGCGGATGTTTTTAATAGATTTTAAATATCCCCACTAAGACTTATCGGGCAGTCACCATTTATAAGGAAAGGCGGAGGAACTATGGAAAAATTGACAGTTGAGATCGACGGCATGTCGTGTGGAATGTGCGATGCACACGTAAATGACCTTGTAAGAAAAAACTTTAATGTCAAGAAGGTCAAGGCCAACCATTCAAAAGGATCGGCGGAGATTATCACAGAAGAAAATATCACTCAGGAGGATCTTACGAAGGCTCTGGCTGAAATGGGTTACAAGGTTCTATCGGTGAAAAGAGAACCTTACGTCAAAAAAGGTTTTTTCGGCCGCTGAGAACTTTCATCCGGTGAGAACTTCTGGCCGGTATCTGCGCCCGGGGCAATATGAACTGCGGCGCCCGGGGCAATATGAACTGCGGCATCCGAAAGCGCATGCGGATCGGCTAAACGCAAAATGTGAGGGGGGTTATGAAACTTATATCGTGGAACGTTAACGGACTCAGAGCCTGTCTTAAAAAAGGCTTTGAGGATGTTGTAAGAGGGTTTGACGCGGATTTTTTCTGCATTCAGGAAACAAAAATGCAGCAGGGACAGGCGGAAGTGGATCTGCCGGATTATGAGGAGTTCTACTGCTCCGCCGATAAAAAAGGCTATTCGGGAACCGCAATTTATGCGAAAGAAAGTCCGATGAGCGTGCAATATAATTTCGGAGAGCATACGGACGAGGGACGTAGCATAATTTTAGAGTACGAGAAATTTTATCTGGTAAATGTATATGTGCCGAATTCGCAGGAAAAACTGAAGCGGCTGGATTACAGGATGAAGTGGGAGGACGATATTCGGGTTTTTCTGAAAGGCCTGGCAACTAAAAAACCGGTGATAATGTGCGGTGACCTGAACGTTGCACACCGGGAAATAGATCTGAAAAATCCTGCAAACAACAGGGGAAATGCTGGCTTTTCGGATGAGGAGAGAGGCAAGTTCGGGGAGCTGCTTGAGGCGGGATTTATTGATACTTTCAGGTATCTTTACCCCCATGCGGAGGGCATGTACAGCTGGTGGTCGTACCGTTTCAATGCCCGCAAAAACAATGCCGGGTGGCGCATAGACTATTTTATTGTCAGTGAAGCTCTGAAAGATAAGATAAGGGAAGCAACGATACACACCGAGATTTTCGGCAGCGATCACTGCCCCGTTGAATTGGAACTGGATCTGTGATAGAATCCGACAGGATTGGGCAAAATAGCGATGCGAATCCCGCAGGATCAAGCAAAGCGGAGATGGGAATTCGGCAAGATCAATCAAAATGGAGATAAGAAAATGGGTTCTGTAAAAAGCGGCATTTATTCCGTATGCGTGGCTGCGGCATGCGGTTATTTGGGCGGAAAATTCCTGAAACGCAGCAATAAAAAAATTGAAGTGAACAAACATCATCTGAAATCGAAGAGTCTGCCCAAGGCCTTCGACGGTTTCAAGATAGCTCATGTTTCGGATTTACAGAGTCAGGAATTCGGATTGGGTCAGAGGGATCTCATAAGCGCCGTTAGACATGCAAGAGCAGACATTATAGTGATCACAGGCGATTTGATAGACAGAAACCACACTGATTTTAGGCTTGCAACGGAAGCGCTTCAGGGAATGTGCAAGCTTGCGCCTGTCTATTATGTCAACGGAAATCATGAGCTTGCCATATCAAAACAGCGTATGACTGACTATTATGAGCACATGCGCGATATGGGAGTGCACATATTGCTTGACGCATCCGAAAAGATATCGCGGGGGAAAGATTCACTCAAAATCATGGGTCTTTCGGAGGAATCGGTGTTCGGTGCGAAAGAAATCGGATACGGGCACGTAGAAAGCTACGGGAAAGCGGTTCTTGCAAAGAGTGTACAGCTTTTGAGTGAAGGCTACGGCGCCGCACGGGAAGACGTAAGCGATGAAAAAGGTTTTTCTATATTGCTGACGCATGAACCACAGTATTTGGCGCAGTATGCCGAAGCAGGAATAAATCTTGTGTTTGCAGGTCATGCGCACGGCGGTCAATTCAGGTTGCCGGGAGGGCAGGGTCTGTTTTCGCCCGGGCAGGGGATACTGCCGAAAATAACCGGCGGATTTTATCTCAAAAACGGGACTGCCATGATGGTCAGCAGAGGGCTTGGAAATAGCGTATTCCCTTTCAGATTGAATAATCAACCCGAAGTTGTTGCGCTGACGCTCCACACTGTGAAATAAAAACTTTCTTTTCCCAAAGGGAGTTTTTTTATGCGATCCTATTGACATTATATGTTGAAAATGATAATATCAGCCAAACAGAAGCCTTTGAGGATCATGAAAGGAGATTGAAATGGCTAAGGATGAAAAAATATTGTTTGAGATCAAGGAGCACATCGGAACGATTTCTTCAAACACCAACGGTTGGGACAAGGAAATCAACATCGTGAGCTGGAATGGACAGAAGACACCTAAATTTGATATCAGAGCATGGAATGAGGATCATACGCACATGGCACGTGGAATCACTCTATTCTCGGATGAAATGAGCGCTCTGGTGGATCTCTATTGCGAATGGAAAAAAGAGCGCGAAAAAAATGGGATAGATGGGGCGCCGACCCCCGAAGTATCAGGTAAAACGGCAAATGAGTCGGTTGAAGTATTCGATACGGCGGCGGCCGTGCTTTGATTCGCAAGGCGCGGAAGCCGGCCTCATTTGACCCCGTATGATATAATGTAGTCACTGCTCGTTGAGCCCCGGAGCTCGACGGGCGGGTATCATTATGTTGGCGGAAAGAGATTGAATATATGAGGATAAACTTAAAACTTGAAGCAAGGGGAGATTTTGTCTGCGTTGAGGCGCCTGAGAAAAGCACGGTGGAAGATTTATATCTCATGCTGAAAGAAAAACTCAAATATACCGTGTTTCTTGCAAAAGTGAACAACAGTTACAGGGGACTTGCAAGTTCGGTTGAGGAAAACGACAATGTGGAGTTTCTAGATATTAGAAATCATGCGGCACATCTGGTTTATCAGAAAAGCTTGTGCATGGTTTACTTTGTCGCCGTAAGGAATGTTCTTGGAAAAGTCCATGTGGAGATAGAGAATTCTCTGAATCAGGGATTGTATACGACCATACGGACGCGTTTTAGTGACGAAGATGTAATGAAGATATCGGAGCAAATGCATAGAATGATATCATCCGATATGAGAATCGACTATAAAGGGAACAGAGTCTATGAGCTTGACGGACACCGTGAGATCTCGGATAAGTATATGGTTCCGTCCACCGGATATCTTAAAGAATTTGATATAAGAAGGTATGAGAGAGGGATTCTGCTTAGATTCCCTTCGCAGGAAGATCCGGAAAGAGTGCCCGAATATAAGGATCAGCCGAGACTGTATGAAGCATTCAAGGAACAGGCTCGTTGGGACAAGTTGCTTCATGTGGATTATGTGACCGATTTGAACAGGATAATAAAAAACGGCGATGCAAAAGAATTGATAATGCTTTCGGAAGCGCTTCACGAGAAAAAGATCGCAGAGATTGCGGATATGATAAAGCAGAGAAAAAAGAGAATCATACTCATCGCCGGGCCGTCATCTTCAGGAAAGACGACCTTTGCGAGGCGGCTGTGCATTCAATTGAAAGTGAACGGAATGGATGCCCTCTATCTGGGTACGGACGATTATTTCGTGGAGAGATCGGAAACGCCGCTTGATGAGCACGGAGAACCCAACTATGAGGATCTGGATGCTATAGACACCGAACTTTTCAACGATAACATGAATGATCTGTTGAGCGGAAAGGAAGTTGATCTGCCAACGTTCAATTTCATAACGGGCAGAAAAGAGTACGGGAAGCGAATAACCAAACTCAAGCAGGGACAACCGATAGTAATAGAGGGGATCCACGGGCTCAATGAGAAGATGACCGAGCAGATATCCAGAGAATCGAAGTTCAAAATCTACATAAGTCCGCTTACGCAGCTTAACATCGATCCGCACACAAGAGTTCCGACCACGGATGAAAGGATGCTACGTAGGATGGTTCGGGATCATCAGTTCCGAAACCACGATGCAAAAGGCACCATTGCGGATTGGCCGAAGGTCAGAGCCGGTGAAGATAAGAATATATTTCCTTACAACGGGGAAGCGGATGTTCTGTTCAATTCATATCACGTGTATGAAATTGCCGTACTTAAGAAATATGCGGCGCCGATGCTGCAAAGCATAGAACCTACAGAACCCGAATATGCCGAAGCAAGGAGGCTCTTAAGTTTTCTTAGTTTCTTTGACGTTATGGAAGATGACTCCGCTATACTTGCAAACTCGATAATAAGAGAATTTATCGGGGGTAGCGTTTACGTGGACTGAAAACGCAATGCTCCGCAAACTGTTTACCGCAGGTCTATTGCCACCGCAGCTTCGCTCATGGGAGGGAAGCTGCGGTGGCGCGTGGGTATATATGCATATCTACAGGATAGCAAGAAGCTCTTTTATATCGTTTATGTCGGTTGCCCAACTTGTGCAGAATCTTATTATGGTGTGATCATCATCATATTTTTCCGCATACTCATATACGACTTTCTCGGCAAGTGAAGCCATTTGACTGTTATCGACAATGACAAATACCTGGTTGGTCGGTGAGCGGAAATACAGCTTGTATCCCTTTTCGGTAAGCCCATTTTGAAGAAGCTGTGCGGATTCTATGGCGGGTTTTCCTATCCTTTCGTACAGCCCGTCCTCAAACAAAGTACCATACTGTATTCCGTGAAGTCTTCCTTTTGCAAGACATGCTCCGTGTTGCTTTATTATCGGAAAGAAATCTTTGATAAGATTTTTATCGGGAAGAACTACGGCTTCGCCAAAAAGTGCGCCGCATTTTGTGCCGCCTATATAGAATACATCGCAGTTTGATGCAAGTTCAGGAAGTCTTACGTCATTTTCCGGGCTTGCAAGCGCATACGCAAGTCTTGCACCGTCCACAAACAGAAGCAGACCGTTGCGCCTGCAAATATCATGAAATCTGCGCAGTTCGGATTTTGAATAGATGGTTCCGTATTCGGTTGGCTGAGAAATGTAAACCGCTCCCGGATGCACCATATGATCGCGATTTTCGTCGTCATTGAACTCATTTAAGAATTTCTCCAGTGTTTCTGGTTCAAGTTTGCCGAATTTATGGGGCAATGACAGCACTTTATGACCGAACAGTTCAACAGCTCCGGCCTCATGTGTGTTAACGTGACCGCTGCTTGCCGAGATGACACCTTCATAGGATCTCAGCAATGCGGAAAGCACGGTGGAATTTGCTTGTGTCCCGCCGACCATGAAGTGAACGCTTCCGTTGGGGCAGCCGCAGGCATTCAGGATCAAAGCTTCTGCTTTTTCACAGAATTCATCCTCCCCGTAGCCCACACTTTTTGCGAGATTGGTTTCCATAAGCTTCAGAAGTATAAGAGGGTGTGCCCCCTCCATATAGTCAGTTGCGAAGTTTAATTTTTCCATAAGGTTACCCTCCAAAATCTTTTAATTTGTCTAAACTCTCAAAGATATGGTAACACAGATAAAACCTTTTGTGAACGTCTTTACAAACAAAAACCCCAAAAGAAGACCGTTTTGATGTCTTTTGGGGTTTTTAACCTTTTTCCGTTTATTTGTTCGGCTTGTGTTTAGCGAAAATATCGCTGTGCTTATCCACAATCCAAAGTATTACAGAGCGGTTTTCCAAAGTCCGTGCAGGTTACAGTATTCATAAACGGCAACGGCCTTGTCTCCTTCGGCCAGAGAGAATACGGTTTCAGGTTTGTCGGTAGGTTTCAGATATCTGATCTGAAGCGAATTTTCGGTTTCCAGAATGATGAGTTCGATGTAGTGTTCCTCCATCATAGGGTGTTCCACGCTTCCGACCTTGACAGATACTTTGCTGCCGTCAACATCGACAACGGGTACATGCTTTTCCTGAGCAGCATCCACAGTGTTGGCTTCAAGTTTGTTCATAGGTTCTCCGCAACAGACTACCGGAACTCCCGAATTGTGAGCCATAACGACGATGTTTCCGCAATGTGAACATTTGTACATTTCCAACATGATAATTTCCTCCTAAAAAATATTCGTAAGTTATTTTTCTGATGTATGCTAATTATATACCCCCATAGAAAAAATGCAAACAAAAATATTTGATACAATTTAACCTTGTCGTATATAATTTATGAGATTACCTGGCTCTGCACTAAAAATCTTTAAAATAAGGGCGCTATCTGTGTTATAATGTTGCGTGACGAGTCTATGGCAACTGCGAAAAGCAAATAGCGAAAAACAGGTAGATGGTATGATAAAGAGCATGACCGGATATGGTCGGGGTGAATATGCAGGTGAGCACCGGAATGTCACGACGGAAATAAAGTCCGTAAATCACAGACACTGCGATGTAACCGTAAGGATAGACAGAACGTATTCATTCATGGAAGATAATATAAGAAAAACCGTAAAAAACTTCATCAAGCGGGGAAAGGTGGAGGTCTATGTGACAGTGGAATGTATTTCCGGAGTAGATGTCACGATAGAGCTTAACAGACCCGTGACCGAACAATACATTGAAGTCCTGACGCAGCTTCAGAATGATTATGATCTTGACGGAGAGGTGGATCTTGCTTTGATAGCCGGTTACCCGGATGTTCTGAAGAAGACGGCGGTTGCCGAAGACCGGGATGAAGTTTCACGGTCTATTTCATCTTCGCTGATGGAGGCACTTGAAAATCTTGACAGAATGCGTCGCATTGAGGGGGAAAAGTTGGCTGAAGAGCTGCTGGAGCAGGGAGAGAGTATCCTTGAATTTACGCAGAAGATCGAAGCAAAAGCCCAAACCGTTCCCAAAGACTACGCTCAGAGGCTGAAAAAAAGAATCAGGGAAATGATTGGCGACAGTGCGACCGTTTCCGAGGAGAGAATTTTGGCAGAAACCGCGCTGTTTGCCGATAAGTGTAGCATAGACGAAGAGATTGTAAGATTGAGAAGCCACGTTCATCAGTTGAATCGCATAATATTTTCAGGCGGTGAGGCGGATGGGAAAAAGTTGGATTTCCTGCTTCAGGAGATGAACAGAGAAGCAAATACCATGGGTGCCAAGGCCAACGATATAGAGATAACGGAAAATGTTCTGCTAATAAAATCGGAGATAGAGAAAATCCGCGAGCAGGCGCAGAATATACAGTAGTGTGGAGAGCAAACGGGCTGTGCGGTCATAGGACTGATTGCGGTAAAGACGCGGCATATAAGTGGTGTGGAGAAAGATAATGGCAAATTCAAACAACCGGCGTTCGGGAAAACTCTTTATAGTGTCGGGACCCTCCGGCGCGGGCAAGGGAACGATCTGCAAACGTCTGATAGAAGAAAGCGATGCGGAAAGGATAGAACTCTCCGTATCCATGACGACGAGAAAGGCGAGAATCGGCGAAGAGGAAGGCAAGAACTATTATTTTGTGAGCCGAGACAAGTTTATCGCGGAGATTGAAAAATCCGGTTTTCTCGAATATGCGCAGGTATACGGGAATTTTTACGGAACCCCCAAGGCAAAGGTTTTGCAGAAATTGTCGGAAGGCGTGGATGTGATTCTTGAGATAGACATACAAGGAGCAATGAAAGTAAAGAAAGCCTACACGGAGGGGATCTTCATTTTTATTTTGCCTCCGTCGATGTCTGTTTTACGAAAGCGTCTGACCGGCAGGGGAACCGACAGTCTTGAAACAATCGATATGCGCCTTTCGCACACGTTGGAAGAGCTGTCGTACATAGAGGAATACGATTATGTGGTCGTAAACGGTGAGTTGCAGGAGGCGGTGGATCGTGTGAAAGCGATCGTTACGGCGGAGCATTCGAGAGTTACGGAGAGCATAAAACAGATTTTATTGGATAGTTACAAGGAGGGAAAGTAAATGTTATATCCATCGATAAACAAGATAAGAAAAAAAGTGGACAGCAGATACACGCTGGTTATATTGGCGGCGCAGAGGGCAAGGGATCTGGTCGATGGAAAACCTGTGCTTACGGAAAGTGAAACGGAGAGACCGGTTTCAATAGCTGCAAATGAGATAGCGGAAGAATTGATAATGCCGAAGAGTGAAATGGAAGAAGCGGAAGAAACAGGAGAAGTGGAGGATACAGAAGAGAAGACAATGCAAGAGGATATCTTTGACTGATTGAGTATGTCAAAGTTCGCACAATAGGTTCCGAAAATCGAAAAACAACTTCAAAAGTCGAATATAGTTTTCAATGGTTGATTAGTGTCGCATTATAACTGTGGCGCTCGTGCAAAAACGCATTTATTATGAATTTACTATCATTTCGCGGTGCACAGGTGGCTTAAGGATAATACGAGGAGGAAGTTGTTATGAAGATCGATTATATACCGGTTATAACCAGAGAATATTCGAGAAAAGTAAGCCTGAATGACATTATAATGATAGGAAGGAACAACCGAATTATAAACATAATGTCGGAGAAAGGGAATTTTTCCTATTATGAAAGTATGGACAACGTCTGTAAGCATTTGAATTCGCATTTTTGCAGATGCATGAAGGGGTGTGTCATCAATCTCGACAAAGTAGATTGGATGGGCAGATACGAAGTTCACTTTTCCAACGGTAAGCGGCTCATGCTTGCGCGCGACGCATTTACGCGTGCCAAGAAAGCGTACAATGAATATCTGAAAACCGAGGAACTGTAACACGGTAACCACCGCTCGCGAATACACATGGGATCGCAAAATACTTTGTGATCCCTATTGAATTGTATCGAAAAATTTTATATAATACATGATGTTCGCACTGAAAGCGAAAAATCAATTATCACACTCGGTTGTGGCAGTGGGTGCCGATGTACATGCCAAAAAAACATCGGTTGGATGCTTATGAGTATCGAGTGGGTGAGTAAAACCGGGAGGAAAAACAAAATGGCAGTAATTTCGATGAAACAATTGTTGGAAGCAGGTGTTCACTTCGGACACCAGACCAGGAGATGGAACCCTAAGATGGCTCCATACATTTTTACGGAGAGAAACGGAATCTATATAATAGATCTGCAGAAAACCGTGAAAAAGATAGAGGAAGCATATGCTTTCATGAAAGAGGTCGGTGAGTCGGGCAAACCGATACTTTTTGTCGGGACAAAAAAACAGGCGCAGAACGCAATAGTGGAAGAAGCAAAAAGATGTGGGCAGTTTTTCGTGAGCCAAAGATGGCTGGGTGGAATGCTGACAAACTACCGCACTATCAGTGACAGGATCAAAAGATTGTCGGAGATAGAAGCGATGGAAGAAGACGGAACGTTTGAGAAACTTTCCAAGAAGGAAGTGATCAAGCTTCGTCAGGAATACGATAAACTTGAGAGATTCCTGGGCGGTATACGTGAGATGAAAGGTATGCCGGGAGCTTTGTTCATAGTGGACCCCAAGAAAGAAAAGATCGCAGTCAAGGAAGCGCGTATTCTCAATATCCCTATCGTGGGAATTGTGGACACAAACTGTGATCCGGACGATGTCGATTATGTGATACCGGCCAACGACGATGCAATCAGAGCCGTTAAGCTCATAACCGCAAAGATGGCGGATGCTGTAATAGAAGCAAATCAGGGAGAAAGCTTTGATGAAGGCACGGAGGACGAATCCGCAGACGGGCGTTTGGATGATGCTGCGGTCGATGTTCAAGAATCCGAAGATGCGGGAACTTCCGGCGAAGATGCGGATGTTGAAGCCTCGGATACGGAAAATGAGGAAAAAGCGGCTGAAGATGCCGTAGATGCTGAATAACTTACTGGAGTTAAAATAATTTTGGAGGAATAAAAGATGGCAGTAACTGCTAAACTTGTAAAGGAATTAAGAGAGAAAACCGGCGCCGGCATGATGGATTGCAAGAAGGCGCTGGTGGAGACCGACGGAGATATAGATAAGGCGATAGATGTTCTGAGGGAAAAGGGATTGTCGAAAGCGGCAAAGAAGGCCGACAGGATCGCCGCAGAGGGTCTTGTGAGACTCAGTTTTTCGGAAGATCATCACAAAGCGGCTATAGTGGAGGTCAATTCCGAGACCGACTTTGTCGCAAAGAACCCTGAGTTTATAGAATTTGTTGAGACTCTGGCGGGAATGGCTCTGGAAAGTGACAGCAATGCACCGGAGGCGTTTATGGAATTGCCGTATCCGGGAGAGGGAACGGTAAGAGATGCGCTGACAGCCAAGATCAGCAAGATCGGTGAGAATATGACCATAAGGAGGATTCGCACAGTGAATACTCCCGGCACGGTGTATACGGGATATCTTCACGGCGGCGGAAATATCGGCGTAATTGTCGGAATCAAGACGGATGCCTCTGCGGCTGAGATCGAGACGACAGGAAAGGATGTAGCGATGCAGGTTGCGTCCATGAATCCCCGCTTTGTTGATGAAAGCGAAGTGGATCATGACTGGCTCGAAGGCGAGAAAGAGATCGCAAGGCAGCAGCTTTTGAACGAGGGAAAACCTGAAAAGCTTCTGGACAAGATTATTCCGGGAAAGGTCAAGGCAATACTTAAAGAAGTGTGTCTGGTGGATCAGAAATTCGTGAAAAATGCCGACCAAACCGTGGCTGAATACGTTGCCGAGGCTGCAAAGGCTTTGGGCAAGGAAATGACCGTTACGGAAATGCTTCGTTGCGAAGTCGGAGAAGGAATCGAGAAAAAAGAAGAGAATTTTGCGGCGGAAGTTGCGGCTCAGATGAATAAATAAGGCATCGTAAACAATGACGTTGATGCAAGCGGATTATGAGATCCGCAAAGCGTTTTAGCCATTTAACATGTGACACCCTCGGGGCAGTCGATCTGCTTCCGCAGGGTGTCTTTTTCAAAGGATTGCGTGTATGAAAAAATTCAGATACAGAATTTCACAGATAAAATTGACTCCCGATGAGAGAATGGACGATATTGCGGAAAAGATACGCAGAAAGTGTCGCAGGAAAGGCAATGTGCCGGTTCATGATTTGAAAATTGTCAGACATTCCATAGATGCAAGGCATAAGGATCGGGTATTCCACGTGTATACGGTTGATTTTTCGACCGATGTAAAATTGGATCTGCCGGAGGCAGAGGAATATTCATACAAGCTACCTGAATCGGGAAATGAGGATATGTTCACACGACCTGTGATAGTGGGTTTTGGCCCTTGCGGAATGTTCTGCGCTTTGATCCTTGCCGAAGCGGGGTACCGCCCCATAGTGATAGAGCGCGGTTCAAATGTGGAGCGGAGAGTGAGCAAGGTGCATGCATTTCGCAAATACGGCGTGCTCGACCCGGAATGCAATGTGCAATTTGGGGAAGGCGGAGCGGGAACATTCTCGGACGGCAAGCTGACATCGGGAATCAAGGGGACTTTGAAAAGAAAAGTTCTGGAAACCTTGGTGGAAGCGGGAGCCTGTGCGGACATACTTTATGAGCAGAAGCCGCACATAGGAACCGATGTCTTAAGACGTGTGGTGAGGAATATACGCCTGCGCATAGAGCAATTGGGCGGAACGGTTTTGTTTGACAGCAAGGTGGAAAGAATCATATGCAAAAGCGGCAAACTGCATGCCGTCAAGATGAAAACGGGTTTCACAAATGGTCGAAAAGCGGATGATGAAGCACTTGAGATATACGAAAAAAGCCGGATGCAAGATGGGACGGAATATGTGATAAAGAGCGAAGCGGCGGTTTTTGCCACGGGGCACAGTGCGCGTGAGACATTCGCAATGCTAAAAGAGGTGGGCGTTGAGATGCAGGCCAAACCGTTTTCGATCGGGGTGAGAATAGAACATCCGCAGAAACTTGTGGATGAGGCTCAATACGGTCGACACGACCTGCCGCCCGCGACATATAATTTGGTTCATCACTGCAAAGACGGAAGAGGTGTATACACTTTTTGCATGTGTCCGGGGGGAGTGGTGATATCGGCAGGATCGGAAGAAGGCGGCATAGTCACCAATGGCATGAGTTACAGCAAAAGAAACGGGAAAATGGCAAACAGCGGCCTTTTGGTCGATGTGCGCACAAGTGATTTTGGAAGCGGCGATGTGCTTGCGGGCATAGAATTTCAGCGTAAATATGAAAGACTTGCATTTGAAAACAGCTCCGGAGGATATATGCCACCGAAAGCTACGTGGAAAGAAGTGAGGGAGCGAAGCGCAAGCGGTATGAAGATCATAAACTGCCTTCCTGAATTTGCAATAAACGATATCCTCGAGGCCATGCCGTTTTTTGGCAGAAAATTGAAAGGTTTTGACAGCGACGAGAGCATAATTCGCGCAGTGGAAACAAGGAGCTCTTCGCCCGTACGGATATTGCGAGGTAAAGATCTTGAAAGCAGTGTGCGGGGACTTTTCCCGGGAGGGGAAGGTGCTGGACATGCCGGAGGGATCATGAGCTCGGCGGTGGACGGAATTAGGATCGCGGAAAAAATAATAAAAAAATACCGCAGGCCTTAATGCGGCTGCGGTTTTTCGACAAGAACTTTGCCGGTCATTTCTTTTGGTACCGGTAGATCCATCAGAGACAGCATAGTGGGAGCTATGTCGGCGAGCTTTCCTCTTGCTATAAGTTTAAGAGGAGCGTTGGATATGTGCACGAGAGGAACCTGGTTCAAAGAGTGCGAGGTAACCACATTTCCGTCTTCATCAAGCATTACGTCGGCATTGCCGTGATCTGCGGTCAGAAGTATCTGTCCCTGTGCCTTCAGGATGGCGTCCACGATTTTAGGAACACAACTGTCAAGCGTTTCAACGGCTTTCACCGCAGCCTCGAAAACACCGGTATGCCCAACCATATCGGCATTGGCGAAGTTGAGAATTATCATATCGTAGATGTCTTTTTCTATTGCCTCTATGACCTTGGCAGTGACTTCGGGCGCACACATTTCCGGTTGCAGATCGTAAGTGGAGACGGAAGGGGACGGCACGAGTATTCTGTCCTCTCCGGCATTGGGTTTTTCCACTCCGCCGTTAAAGAAAAACGTGACATGCGCATACTTTTCGGTTTCGGCTATGCGTAGCTGGCGCAACCCCAAATTGGATACATACTCACCCAGAGTGTTTTTGTAGGTTTCGGGCGGATATGCGACACTCACATCCGGCATGGAAGCGTCGTATTCCGTCATGCACACGTATGTGAGATCCGAAATTGTTTTCTTCCGTTTGAATCCGGTAAAATCTTTGTCCACAAAAGCTCTTGTTATCTCGCGCGCTCTATCAGGGCGGAAATTGTACATTATTATTGAATCTCCGTCATTTACGGTGATATTGGCGCAGGATGCAGTGTTGCAGGAGGAAACCATGTTGCCGGCCGAGATTGCGGTAGGGAGAACGAATTCGTCGTTTTCACCTCTTTCGTACGCCATAAGAAGAGCCTCTTGTGCGTTGGAAGCTGTTTTTCCCACGCCGAGAGTCATCGCGTCATATGCAAGCTCTACCCTTTCCCAGCGTTTATCTCTGTCCATGGAATAGTATCTTCCCGATATTGAAGCGATATTCCCCACGCCAAGTGCATCAATTTTTGCTTCGAGAGTCTTGATATACTGCATCGCACACCTTGGGGGCACGTCCCTGCCGTCAAGAAAGCAGTGAATCCTAACGTCGTCGATTTCGTTTTCTTTTGCGAGAGAAAGCAGAGCAAAGAGATGATCTATGTGACTGTGGACACCGCCGTCCGAGAGCAGGCCGAACAGGTGAAGGGTACCGTGTTTTCTTTTCGCCGCATTTATGGCATCGAGAAGAACCGGATTTTTCATCATGGCGCCGCTTTCAGCTTCTCTGCTTATACGGGTCAGATCCTGATAGATGATCCTACCGGCGCCTATGTTGAGATGGCCGACCTCAGAGTTTCCCATCTGCCCGCTCGGAAGTCCCACGGCCTCCCCACAAGCATCGAGCTTTGCCATCGGGTACTTGCTGAAGATTTTATCAAGATTGGGAGTGTTTGCTTGAGCTATGGCATTGCCATAGCTGTTTTTATTCAGCCCAAAACCGTCCATTATCAAAAGCATAACGGGTTTTTTGGAAGTCATGTTGTCTCCTTTCCATCGAAAAAAATTGTTCAAGTGTAAGCTATGCAAAATTCGTCGGTTCACGTACCGGCTTTGGTCACGCACCGGCTTTGGTCACGCATCGGCTTTGCAAAAAATATCGGTTCAAATAATTAAAGCGCAGCCTGCGCTTTGTTTTTTCTCGCCTATTATATCATTTCCGGCGCGGCGCTTCCAGATATTTAATTCGCATGTTGCTCGCAGGTATGAAGCGGCAAAAGAATTTTGAAATCAATCACGACAAAAACATGTTATAATCAACTATTGAGTAAAAAACGGAGGGTTCTTTATGTGGACCAAAGAACAAAGTCAGACTATAGATCAGAGGGGCAAAAACATACTGGTTTCGGCGGCGGCGGGCTCGGGAAAGACCGCCGTGCTTGTGGAACGCATAAAAAAGATGGTCACGGAAGAGGGTGTTGCCATAGATTCCATGCTTATAGTTACTTTTACCAAGGCCGCTGCATCGGAAATGAAAGAAAAAATAAGAAGGGCTCTTTGCGAGAAGGTAAGGGAAAATCCGAAGCTTCAAAAACAGCTTGACATATTGCCGAGAGCCAATATAAGCACATTTCACTCATTTGCGCTCGATGTGATAAGGCATTTTTTCTACAAGGTGGATCTTGACCCTGATTTTTCCGTGTGTGACGAGGCGCAGAGCGCCGTCATAAGAGAAGAATCGTTGGATGAGCTTTTTAGGGGTTATTATGAAAAATTCGAACCGGATTTTGTCCGCCTACTCGACTGGTATGCAAGCGAGAAAAACGATGATGCGGTGAGAACCATAGTCAGGGATCTTTATACAGCACTGATTGCTATGCCTGAACCTTTTGAAACGCTGCAGGAAAAAATCGACCAACTGATCATGGACGATGAAGATTTCAAGAAAACCGATGCCTATGCCTTTATGAGCGATGCGGTGCATGCCGACCTGCATGAGATAAACAAAAACATAGAAAAAATGAGTGATATGCTTGAGGAGAACGAACTTCCTTTGCTAAGAAAAAAACTTGAGATTCAGCAAACTTTTTTTGCGGAACTTTTGGAGAAAGCGAAAAAAGGGGAAACAGATGAAATCTGTGAGCTTATCGGCAAGGCGCCCGCAATACGTTTGGTTGCGACAAAAAATGAAAAGGAAAAATACGGTGAGATAAAAGGCAGGCTTGATGTCTACAGGAAAAGAAACAGCAAGCTGATTTCCGAAATGAGAGAGAGTTTTTTTTCGGAAAGCATGCCGCAAATGCTTGATTCTCTGCGGAAAACGTATCCGATCGCTCAGACTCTGCAGAAAATGACGATGAATTTCCACGAAATTTTTTCCCGAAAAAAGAGAGAAAAGAAGCTGATGGATTTCGGCGATATAGAGCAATTCTGCTTTAAAATACTTAAAGAGGGTGACGCCTCGCAGTACTATGAAAACAGATTCAAACACATTTTCATCGACGAGTATCAGGACACAAATGTGATTCAGGAAGCGATAATAGAGAAAATTGCGCGCAAAGACAATCTGTTTATGGTAGGTGACGTTAAGCAGAGTATATATAAGTTTCGTCTTGCAGAACCTGAGATCTTCATGGATAAATACAAAAAATACGCCGGAGGGACAGATGAGAATTCCATCAAGATAGATTTAAACAAGAATTTCAGAAGCGATCCTGCTATTCTGCAGTGGATAAACGATAGATTCAAGAATATCATGCATGGTTATACCAAACAGGTCTACCTTTATCCGGGCAATCCGTGCCAAGAAAAGCTGTCCTTTGTGCCGGAGACAAGGATCATAGACACAGGTGAAATCAATTACGCAAGCGAAGACACAAATGAGTCGCAAGACGGTGCGGCAGAGAGTGCGAAGCCGGCACAGGACATCGAAAAAAACGGTGCGGACGAAGCCATAAGAGAAATGAAAGCCGTTGAAATAGAAGCTCTTGAGGTTTGCCGAATTATACATGAGAATGTGGGGAAAGAGTATGAGACCGTCAAGCTTGTTGACGGGAAAAAGGTACTTGAAAAAAAGAGGATAAGTTTTCGCGATATAGTGATTTTGATGAGGGCGGTTTCCGGCAACGCACAAATATATTCAGATGCGATGCAGAAGGCGGGGATACCGTGTTATATGGATGATTCGAAGGGATATTTCGACACGATGGAGGTCGGGATTTTCACGAATCTGTTGCGCCTGATGGATAACAGATATCGGGATATCGAACTCTTAAGCGTACTGCGTTCTGAGATATTCGGATTTAGTACAGGTGAGCTTGCGGAGATCAGAGCTTGGTTTCCAAAAGGCTCTTTTGCGGATGCGTTCAGCGCCCGGGCCGGAATAGATGACGGGGATAATGATGCGCCGCACGGAGAAGCGGAGGATCCGCTCACGTCCAAATGCGCCGCCGCAATGGAAAAGTTCATTACGTGGAAGACGTGGGCTTTGTCGCTCCCCATTTCCGATTTTATTTGGAAACTCCTCATGGAAACGGGATATTACCTTGCAGTGGGTGCGATGCCGGGTGGTGTAAGGCGACAGGCGAACCTCAGATCGCTTTGCGACAGGAGTGAAAAGTTTGAAGAAAACGGGCAGAGTTCGCTGTATGGCTTCCTGCGTTATATAGAAAACTTAAGCAAGAGAGGAATAGATATCGGGCAGGTCAAACTCGTGGGTGAAAACGACGACGTGGTCAGGATCATGACCATACACAAGAGCAAAGGACTTGAATTTCCTGTTGTGATATGCGCGGGAATGGGAAAAAAGCTGAATTACGCCACCGCACAGAAAAAAGTGATATTCCACAAGGATATAGGACTTGGGATGTTCATAGAAAATCCCGAAAGCGGTAGCAGAAAAAAATCATTACTCTACAACATAATAATGAAGAAAATTCACAGGGAGGAGATAGAGGAGAATATAAGGGTTCTCTACGTCGCATTTACACGGGCAAAGGAAAAACTGTATCTTACGGGGACGGTCAGTAACGGCGAAAAATATGAGGAAAAAGAGGAGCTTGAGGTAACCGGTGACACTACCTGCCTGTCACTACTGGGAAAAATTCCGGGCAGAGAGATCGTTCGCGCACAGAATCTTATATTCTCCGATGCATGCGACGGTTGTGAGAATTCGCACATAGTGTCAGAAACATGCGCCGATCCGACATACATAAGTGAAGTGGAACGCAGGCTTGCCTACGCATACCCGCATTCCGATGCACAGCGGATAAGATCCAAGTATTCCGTCAGCGCTCTAAACAAACGTGCGCATGTGCCGAGTCTGTCCATGTCAGGCGGTGCGGAGGACGGTTACGCCGGGGACGAAAGTACTCTCAAAGACGATGCGGTTTCGAGCGGCACGGACACGGGATTTGATTTTGTGCTCACGACCCCAAAATTTCTGCGGGAAAACATCGAGTTGTCGGCCGCCGAGCGGGGAACGGCATATCACAAGGTGATGGAAAAACTGGACTTTGTCGCCGCCGGTTCGCAAGGCGTAAATTATATAAAGCGCAGGATAAAAGAACTTTTGGATCGGAAGATAATTACGGAAAATGAAAGTAGTGTCGTAGATATCGAATGCATAAAAACCTTTTTTGAATCCAATACGGGCATGCGTGCGATAAAAGCCGCAAGGGAGGAAATGCTCGTAAAAGAACAGCCTTTCAACATGGTGTCGGAGAAAGACGGTGAGAGAATAATTATTCAGGGAATCATAGATTGTTATTTCAGGGAAAAGGACGGGATCGTGCTGCTCGACTATAAGACGAACAGGGTGAATCCGTTGAAATCGCTTGAACAAGAAAAGAAAAGGATCGCGAGTCTATACAGAGAACAGATGAAAATTTACAGAAAGGCATTGCAGGAGGCGACAGGGGTGAATGTTAAAAACTCATATCTGTACTTACTCAGCGAAGGTGTGATCATAGAAATGATGCATAAAATGTGAATAAAAATAGTAACCATTGTGAACCGTTCGGGATACGACAATGAAGCGGATTATTGGGCGTATTGAATATCCTTGTTAGATAAATAACAAAAAAAGCATAAATAGCCGACAATATTTATGGAAATCCGATTGACAAAATATAAATTATAGGTTATATTTTGACTGTAAAAATGAAGAGGAATGAAAGGAGATGTTTATTATGGGAAACGAAACTACCTCTCAAGCCAAACAACCTAAGCTATGGCATGCGCTTGCATCGTTCGGTGCGCTCATTGTCGTTATGTCGGTGGGTATTATCCACTACAAGGTTGATCCGCACATTCCGATGTTTATCGGAGTGATCGCAGCCGCTGTTGTATCTTTGCTCATCGGGTTCAAGTGGAATGAACTCGAGGAAATGATGATTTCCGGAATCTCAAAAGCAATGCAGGCAATACTTATCCTTGCAATCGTAGGAATGATGATCGGTGTCTGGTTATTATCGGGAACTATTCCAACAATGATTTATTACGGACTTAAATTGCTTTCACCGTCAGTATTTCTGATTGCGGCATTGCTGATATGTTCCATCACATCGCTGGCAACGGGTACATCTTGGGGAACTGCGGGAACCATGGGTCTTGCCCTTATGGGAATCGCACAAGGTCTGGGGATGCCTCTTGGTGTTACAGCCGGAGCAATTCTGTCGGGAGCATACTTCGGCGACAAACTTTCGCCACTTTCCGACACGACCAACCTTGCACCTGCCATGGCGGGAACCGATGTATTTACACACGTTAAATACATGCTCAAGTCCACGGCTATCGCATATGTTATTGCGATAGTATTCTTCGGCGTTTATGGATTTACACATACAGCAGGAGGAAATGCGGACACGTCGCAGGCCGAGATCTTGTCCAAGGGAATTGATGCGGCATTCAACATCAACCCTGTGCTGTTGCTTCCTCCGATCGTGGTTATCGGGGCTATAGCGCTCAAGGTTCCGGCTATACCCGGAATAACGCTTGGTCTTATCGCAGGTGCCGTACTGGCGCCTATATTCCAGGGTCAGGGTTTGAACATATTCGATCCTGACACACTCAAGGTGGATCACGTAGGAGCCACGTTTGGTGATGTGCTTTCGATTGCAAGAAACGGATTCGTCTGCAACACGGACAATGCGGCTCTGAACAAATTGCTCTCCACGGGCGGACTTATGAATATGTCGTCATCGATTTTGATGTCGGTGATCGCAATGATGTTCGGCGGTATAATGGAAGGCACGGGACAGCTTGCCGTAATAATCAACGGCATAACCAAGATCGTGAAGAGCGGTGCGGGACTTGTTGCCGCAACGGAAATTACGTGCGTTCTGTCGAATGTGGTAATGCCTGAGCAGTATATATCGATCCTGATTCCGGGAAGAATGTTTGCGCCTGCATACCGTAAGCTGGGAATCCACCCTAAGTGTCTGTCAAACGCACTGGAGTCTGCGGGTACGGTATCTTCCGCTGCGGTTCCGTGGAATACATGCGGTATGTTCATGTCCACGACACTCGGAATTTCGGTATTCACTTACATGCCGTATCTGATATTCAACTATTCAATGATGCTTTCTACGCTAGTGTTGGCTTTTGTCGGGGTAACGGTTACCAAGATGACCGCCGAGGAACAGGCAAAAGCCGATGCGGGAGAACTTGTATAGAGTACCGGAAACTCTACAAAGTGTCGAAAGACATTTAAAAAAACAGATGGTTGCCTTTCGCCTTAAAATTTTTAAGAAGCGGATAGGTTGAAGCGAAAAAAGACTGCTGTTTACGGTAGTCTTTTTTGCGTGTATGTCATATAATAGGGGGAGCGGAAAAAATCGGAACTCACATGAAATACGGAAAGTGGATACAGATTTGAGAATAAAATTATCGGATCACTTTAATAACAGGAGATTGCTTCAATACTCATATCCTACCATCGTCATGTTGATCTTTACATCTATATACATGGTGGTTGACGGGTTGTTTGTGTCAAATTTTGCGGGCAAAGTTCCTTTTGCCGCCGTAAATTTGATGTTCCCGATGGTGTCTGTGGTTTCCACACTCGGATTCATGGTCGGAACCGGCGGTGGCGCAGTCGTGGCAATGACTTTAGGAGCAAGAAACAAGAAAAAGGCAAACGAATATTTTTCCTTGTTCGTTTACACTATTTTGGTCTGCGGGTTTGTGATGTCTGTATTGTGCCAGATTTTTCTCAGACGGATTGTAGGCGCTCTCGGCGCGAAAGAAGAACTTTTTGAGTATTGCGTGCTGTATTGTCGCATCATTTTGTTATCCGTGCCTTTTTTCATGCTTCAGATCGCTTTTCAGGTTTTCTTTACGACTGCGGAAAAGCCCAAGCTGGGACTATTTGTGATGGTTGTTTCGGGTGTGACGAATATAGCCCTCGACGCAATCCTGGTGGGTGTGTTGAAATACGGGCTTGCGGGCGCGGCGTGGGCGACCGTGGCAAGCGAGTTGCTCGGCGGGATAATTCCGATTGTTTACTTTGCGGGAAAGAATGACAGCCTTTTGAAATTATGCAAGACGTCGGTCGATTTCAGGGTATTGGGAAGAGCATGCGTTAACGGCGCATCGGAGATGATGAACAATATGTCGACCGCTATCGTAATGGCGCTTTACAATTTTCGCCTTATGGAGTTTGCAGGTTCAAACGGTGTTGCAACATACGGTGTTCTGATGTACGTCAACTTCATATTTGTTGCAGTTTTCATAGGATTCGCCGTCGGCACATCACCTATAATAAGCTATCATTACGGAGCCCGCAACAATCCCGAGGTCAAAAATGTACTTCACAGGAGCATTATGATAATAGGTATCTTTGCCGTTGTCATGTTTCTGCTGGCGGAGGGCAGCGCGGTATTCATGACAAATACATTTGTGGGATACGATCCCGGGCTCAGGGAAATGACGCTCGAAGCTTTCAGAATTTATTCCGTGGTTTTCTTGATGAGCGGCTTCAATATATACGCCTCATCTTTCTTTACGGCGCTTGGGAACGGAATCGTTTCGGGAATTTTGGCGCTTATGAGATCGCTCGTGTTTCAGGCGATATGCATAATATTGATCCCCGCTGCATTCGGCCTCCATGGAATCTGGATTTCGCCGGTGGCTTCGGAAGTGTGTGCAACCATGGTGACGTTGTATTTCCTGATAAGAAAGAGGCATGTGTATCATTATTGATGGGCAAGTTGCTTGTTTCTATAATAAGTGGTATATTTAATGCGTATCCGCCGGAACCCATGTTTGGGAGCCGGCGTCCGGCATGCAACCCGACACGGGTAGCGGCACAGGGCTCAATTGTTTGTTGTTTGGCGCGGAACTTCATTTTGTGGACGGTCTGCGCATATGGGGAGCCTCAAAGGATGGGATTCCCAAAGGAGAGTAGTTATGAAAAGACATAAATTTTTTGCATGGATGGCTGCGGCTTGCTTTGTTGCCGCGATGTATACGGGATATAATTTCAGGAAATCCGGAAAGAAGAGATGAATCTTAGTGCGAGGTTGAAAAATGATTGTCACATTGAAAGACGGAAGTACAAAAGAATATGACAGACCCATGTCGGCATATGATATAGCCAAAGATATAAGCGAGGGTCTTGCGCGTGTTGCGTGTGTATGCGAAATCGACGGCAAGGTCTCCGACTTGAGGACGATTATTGACAAGGACAGTACACTCAATATCTTGACTTTTGATTCCGATGAAGGCAAAAAGGCGTATCGCCACACTTGCTCCCACGTCTTGGCGGAAGCAGTGAAAAATCTGTATCCGGATGCTAAGATGACTATAGGTCCGTCCATAGATAACGGATTTTATTATGATTTTGACATGCCTCCGCTCACGAGAGAGGATCTTGACAAGATCGAGTCGGAGATGAAGAAAATCATAAAAAAGGGCAAGAAGCTTGAGTATTTCACTTTGCCGAGGAAAGAAGCGATCAATCTAATGGAGGAACTCGGCGAACCGTACAAGGTCGAGCTCATAGAAGAACTGCCGGAGGGGGAGACAATTTCTTTTTACAGACAGGGTGACTTTGTGGAGCTTTGCGCAGGACCGCATTTGATGAGTACAAAACCGATCAAAGCGTTTAAACTCACATCGAGTTCCGGCGCATATTGGAGAGGCGATGAGCACAACAAGATGCTTACCAGGATTTACGGTACAGCGTTCACCAAAAAAGCCGATTTGGAAGAATACCTGGAGTATCTGGCGGACATAAAAAAGAGGGATCACAATCGTCTTGGAAGAGAAATGGATTTGTTCACGACGGCGGATGTGCTTGGTCAGGGTCTACCGCTTTTCATGCCAAAAGGAACGAAAATAATTCAGAAGCTGCAACGGTGGATAGAGGATGTCGAAGATTATGAGTGGGGATACGTCAGAACGCGCACACCGCTTATGGCAAAGTCGACTTTATATAAGATTTCCGATCACTGGTATCACTACAAGGACGGAATGTTTGTTTTCGGATACGAAAACAAAGAGGATTTGGACAATGAAGCAAATGCAGAACGCCAAATACGCGGGCTTGAGGATCTTGCAATGATCGAAAACGATCACGACAGCGATGTGTATGCTCTGCGCCCGATGACATGTCCTTTTCAATATTATGTTTACAAGGCGCGGCAAAAGAGCTACCGTGATCTGCCTTATCGCATGGGGGAAACATCCACACTGTTCAGAAACGAGGACTCGGGAGAGATGCACGGTCTTACCCGCGTGCGCCAGTTTACGATTTCCGAGGGACATCTGGTATGCACGCCGGAGCAGGTCAATGAGGAATTTAAGGGCTGTGTGGAGCTCGCCAAATATTGCTTGAGCACGCTTGGCCTTGAAGATGACGTCACATACAGATTCTCAAAATGGGATCCTGAGGATCCCGAAAAATATCTCGGCACGGCGCAGCAGTGGAACACGGTGGAAACGGCGATGAGAGAGATTTTGGATGAGATAGGGCTTGAGTACACCGAAGAATCCGGAGAAGCGGCATTTTACGGACCCAAACTTGATATTCAGGCAAAGAATGTCTATGGCAAAGAAGACACCATGATCACCATACAGCTCGACATGTTCCTTGCCGAAAGATATGACATGTATTATATAGACAAAGACGGATCGAGGAGGCGTCCATACATAATCCATAGAACATCGCTTGGCTGCTATGAGCGAACGCTTGCATGGCTCATAGAAAAGTATGCGGGAAAATTCCCGACTTGGCTCTGTCCGGAGCAGGTGAGAGTGCTTCCGGTCTCGGAAAAGTATGCAGATTATGCCGGAGAAGTTTACCGTGAGCTTAGAAAAAACGGCATTGATGTCACTGTCGACAACAGTGCGGAGAGAGTAGGCTACAAGATTCGGCGTGCAAGACTCGACAAACTGCCTTACATGCTTGTCGTGGGAGCGCAGGAGGCTGAAGATAGAACGGTTTCGGTGCGTAGCCGTTTTGCCGGTGACGAAGGTATCAAACCGCTTGTCGAATTCATTGACGCTGTAAGCAAAGAGATTAGAACAAAGGAAATCAGAAAAGAAGAAAAAGAAGATGAATAGTATTCCCGGAAACGGCGATAAATATTTTATTGCCCGGTGAGAATATTTGTGATAGAATACTTGGCGTGACACGGGATATGACCGATGAAATATGCGGATTTCGCATGGATCGGCACGCATTCGGCGCAGTCGATGCGGATCAATGGATGGAGACGTATCGAAGTGGTCATAACGAGCTCGACTCGAAATCGAGTTGCCCGAGAGGGCACGTGGGTTCGAATCCCACCGTCTCCGCCAAAACAAAACCTCGCACTTGCTAAAGATGCGAGGTTTTGTTGTACGTAGGCCTGCAGGAGAAAAAAGGGGCTATAGCAGGGCTATGGAACAAAAAGCGTTTGTTGAGGATCAAGCTCGGGCTATAGGACAAATTTCAAAGTTGATCAAGCTTGTGATCCATGGCTCCAATAACTTCCGAAATACCTTCGCTGAATGTGGGGTGAGGATATATGACTTTCGCCATTAGGTGCGGCGTAAGTCCCGAAACGATTGCCTGCGAGAATTGGCTTATCATGTCGGTGGCTCCGGCGCACATCATTTGCGCTCCCAAAATCATTTTGCTTTCTTTGTCGACGGTTATCTTGATGAAGCCTCTTTCCCGGAGAGAAAGAATTGATTTTCCGTTGGCTCCCATTGTGTACTTTTGGGATATCGCATCGATTCCACGGTCGCGCGCCTGCGTCAAGGTAAGACCCACGGAAGCTATTTCCGGTTCCGTATATACGCACCAAGGAACGGTATCCATGCAAATTGCAGGCTCGATGCCGTTCATATGCGCAACAGCACATTTTCCCTCTGCGGCAGCTACGTGCGCAAGCTGTATTCCACCTGTGACATCACCGATCGCATAAATGCCCGGAGCTGCCGTTTCAAAATTTTCATTGACTTTTATAAATCCATTTTCCGAAATTATGTCCGGTGCATCGCCCGATGGATTAGGAGGGAGAAGACCGTCCGTATAAGGTTTTCGGCCTACGGCCACAAGGATCATATCGGATGTGACCTCTTTTTCCTGATTTGAGTTTTTTTCATTGAACAGGCATCTTGCGCCGTCTGAACTTTTTTCTATTTTAGTGACTGCGGCGTTTGTGTGTACATCCACATCTCCGGTTCGCTTCAAAATCATCTTGAGGTTTTGTGCAATCTCTCTGTCCATGTTGGGAAGCAGCTGCTCCATCGCTTCGATTATGACAATTTTGGTTCCAAGCGAGGAAAAAAGAGAGGCAAATTCGCATCCGATGACACCGCCGCCTATGATGGTAAGATTCTTTATGCTTTCATTAAGATTCAGAAGCTCATCACCGGTCACAACTCCCGGTGTGTCGATTCCGGGTATGGGCGGGATTGCTGTTTGGGAACCTGTGGCGATCAAAATAGCGGAAGCTTCAAGTCGCAGAACCTCACCGTTTTCATCCTCCACGGAAACAAAGTTTTCTTTAAGTATAGTTCCTGTGCCCCGGTAGAGGTCAATACCGTTCTTTTTAAAAAGTAACTCGATTCCCGACGTCAGGCGCCGGATTACTGAATCCTTGTATTTTTGGATTCCGGCAAGGTTGTAGCCCATGCATCGGCTGTTGGTTAACCCCAGTTCCTCACCGTGTCGCTTCACATTATTGTAAAGCAGTGAGGAATGGAGCATGGCTTTGGTCGGAATGCAGCCCCTGTTAAGACAGGTGCCACCCAATCTCCCGCGTTCCACTATAGCGACATTCATCCCGAATTCCTCTGCTGCATGCACTGCGGTTTCATATCCTCCCGGACCTGCGCCTATGATAATAAGATCGTATTTCAGCATTTTCCCCTGCTTTCTTTTAGACTTGTTCACCTTTATATTGTTCTAATTTATACTATTCAACTTTATCCTAAGCTTGTTATGCTTTATGCTCTGCCTCTTTGTCCTACTATTCTATCCTTTGTCTTGCTCGGCGTATCGCTTATACATATCAGATGTTCTTTGCGATCAAGGAAACGATATCCATTTTCATCTTATTGGTACTCGCATGGGTCTGCCGTATACCTTCGGAGAAATAATTTTTCCCGAAGGTATACTCTTCGGAAAACGCTGCATCCATAATAGCCGCAGACATTGCCTGCGAACTGTATTTTGCGCCTTTAAGACTTTCCGAGAAGCACGATATGACGTTTTGCGCCATTGCGTCGGAATACAGATTGATATCCTTTATAATTCCACCTTCTACTTGCATCTGCATCTGAATGTCGCCCCAGTCAAACCGTTCTGTGATTTCATGGGTAAAAGGTATTTTTCTGCCGTATTTCCAGTCCCACGACTCGAATCTTTTCTTCAGAGTCGTGATTTCGTCTTCGGGTAGCTTGTTCACATCGATTTTCGTCACAGGTAGGGCGTATACCTGCGAGAAAGAGTTCAAAAGCGCCTCACGCATCATTGGAACTGAAATATCCGGTCTGAATTCGATGAGATTTGCTACCCTGGAGTGAACCGAATCGACACCTTTGGAGCGTAGCTTCTGCATATTCACATTGAGATACCTTGCCATATTGGTACTGTCGACATTGAGCATTATGGTGCCGTGATGGTAACATCTGTCGCCGATTCGCAGAAAAGCGTTACCGGAGAATTTTTTGCCGTCCACGGTCATGTCATTTCTGCCGGTGCGCAAGGCGTTGATGCCCAAAAGCTTTAGGGCACAAAGAATCACATCAAGTTGTTTCTCTAAATCGTAGTCGCTTTCTTTGACGCAAAAAGTGAAGTTGAGATTGCCCATATCGTGGTATACGGCGCCGCCTCCGGAAAGACGACGCACGAGGTATCCGCCGTCTTTTTCCAAGTCCGTCACCCTGCACTCTTTCCAGCAGTTCTGATTTTTGCCTACGACTACGGTGCGGCGATTCTGCCAGAGATAGAGTATGCACTCACCGTCATCGACGTTGCGGGTCAGAAATTCCTCCACAGCGAGATTTCTGTAAGGATAAGTATTGTCCGTATTCAAGTATAGAAGTTTGTCTATCATTTACACCTCTCTTTTAAAACGCAGAACCGGTTTTCGTGCCGCCCTGATTTCATCAGGTCTTCCTATCACCGTTTTGTGCGGTGCTTTGCGCAGATATTCGGGATCCGTGTGGGCGAGTTCGCACATGGATTTGAGTGTATCGATGCATAAATCGAGAACTTCCCGCGGCTCCGTCTCGGTGGGTTCTATCATAAGAGCCTCATCGACTATCAGAGGAAAGTACATCGTGGGTGGATGCATGCCGTGGTCAAGAAGACCCTTTGCAACGTCTAGTGCGCTGCATCCGGTCTCTTCTTTCAACCGGCTCAGATCCATGACAAATTCATGCATGCACGTTGTGCCGTACGGGATGTCGAATACGTCGGAAAGTTTTTTAAGCATATAGTTGGCGTTTAGAACAGCGTTTGAAGCGGCTTGTGGGATACCGTCTGCGCCGAGTGAAAGGATGTATGTCAGAGCTTTCACTAAGACAAGAAAGTTTCCGTGAAATTGTTTTACGGAGCCGACGCTTTTTTCAGGTTTTTTGTTGCTGTATCCGTGCTCACTGTCACCGATAACGTATGTTCCGGGCATATAAGGCGCAAGCATGCACTTGCATCCGACAGGGCCGCTACCGGGACCGCCGCCGCCGTGAGGGGTGGAAAATGTCTTGTGCAGGTTTACGTGCACACAATCAAATCCCATGTCCCCGGGGCGGGTTATGCCCATTACGGCGTTCAGGTTTGCTCCGTCATAGTAACAAAGTCCGCCCGCAGCATGAACTATTTCCGTTATTTCGCATACGTTTTTGTCGAATATGCCCAAGGTGTTGGGATTTGTGAGCATCAGCCCCGCCGTTTCTTCGGAGACTGCCTCTTTGAGTACATCGAGATCTATGCAGCCGTCGTGGGAAGATGGGATGCTTACTATATCAAAACCGCACATTGAGGCGCTTGCGGGGTTGGTTCCGTGCGCGGAGTCGGGAACTATGATTTTTGTCCTCTTGGTATCCCCACGATCCATGTGATAAGCTTTGATGAGTAGCAATCCTGTAAATTCACCGTGAGCCCCCGCGGCGGGTTGCATACTGAAAGCGTCCATACCCGTGATCTCACATAGCGAATCCGACAGCATCTTATATGCGGCCAGACAACCCTGTATGCTCGATTCATCCTGCAGCGGGTGGATCTTTGTGAAACCGTTAAGCAGAGCCGCTTCATCGTTTACTTTCGGATTATATTTCATGGTGCACGAGCCGAGTGGGTAGAAGCCGTTGTTTATGCCGTGCGTGCGTTCGGCAAGCCGCGTGTAGTGTCTTGAGAGCTCGGTTTCCGATAAGTGGGGAAGATCGGCTTCAATCTCCCTTCGCAAATCTTCGGGAAGGCCGACTTCCGGAACATCGCATTCAGGAAGAAGAGAAAGCCCTCGACCTTTAGCGCCGATTTCAAAAATAAGTTTCATCTTTATAAAACCTCTCTTTCCTGTTGAGTTTCCTTGGATTCGGCGATGCGGGCGCATTCCCGAGCAAGTTCGTCGATTGAATCTTTTGAGTTCATCTCTGTGGCGCACCAAAGAATCCTGTTTCCGGAAACAGGCAAACCACAGAGTACCCCACACCGTGTCAGCTCGTGGCAGAGTACATCGACGTTCATCGGGCAGTCAGTGACAAATTCGTTAAAAAATGGCTTGTCAAAGATCGGACTGAATCCTGCCTTTTCCAGCTCGTCTCTCAAGTAGTGAGCCTTCGACATGCTCTGTTTTGCCACCTGCGTCATTCCCGGAGAACCCATCGCGGCCATGTATGCAGAAGCGGTAAGAGCGCAAAGATCCTGGTTGGAGCAGATGTTTGAACTTGCTTTTTCGCGGCGTATGTGCTGCTCTCTTGCCTGCAATGTCAGTACATACGCTCTGTTGCCATCTGCATCTGCGGTTTCGCCCACTATTCTACCGGGAAGTCGTCTCATCATCTTGATGCTTGTCGCCATAAATCCGACATAAGGCCCTCCGTATCCAAGAGGCATTCCAAGCGGTTGACCGTCGCCGACGGCCACGTCCGCACCGCATTCTGATGGAGTTTTGAGTATAGATGCAGCTATTGGATTGATTCCCATTATGAATTTTGCGTCCGCTCCGTGAGTCACTTCGGAGAGAGCTTCGGTATCCTCAAAATTGCCGAAAAAGTTAGGTTGCTGAACGTAAAAGCAGGCGGCCTGCGGATCTTCTGAGATTCGTTTTTTCAGCTCTTCGATGTCGGTGATGCCGTCTTTTTCAGGAATCTTGACGAGCTTTATGTTATTTCCGAAGCAGTAAGTTTCCATGACACGGAGAACCTCGGGATTGACGGACTCGGAAACGTAGGCGTTTGTTTTACTTCGCTCAAGGCACATAACAAGACTTTCGGCAGCTGCCGTCGCTCCGTCGTAGTGCGAGGCGTTGGCGACATCCATTCCTGTGAGCTCGCATATCATAGTTTGAAATTCGAATATGGACTGCAATATACCCTGGCTGATTTCAGCCTGATAAGGCGTATATGCCGTGACAAATTCCTCCTTGGAAATTATACTTTTTACAATTGAGGGGATATAGTGATTGTATGCACCGGCACCTCTGAAAACACTGTGGAAGACGATATTTTGGGAGGCGATGTCCCGCATTTTGCCGATAACTTCCATTTCCCCAATACCTTTTGGAAGTTTCAAAGGTGTTTTCAGCTTGAAGGCGTCAGGCACATCGGAAAAAAGTGTATCAAAACCATCAAGACCGATTTCTTCCAACATTTTCATGCGCTCGGACTTTGTGTTCGGTATATAAGAACCCATTTTGAACCTCTTCTTATTTCTTCAGTTCGGCAACGTATTTATTGTATTCTTCCTCTGTCAGCAGTTCTTCTTTTTCGCTGATGCCCTGAACTTTTACAAACCATGACTCGTAAGGAGCCTCATTTATGGATTCAGGTGAGTCCAGCAGCGCAAAGTTGACTTCGGTAACCATTCCCGTAACCGGTGCGATAACATCGGAAACGGCTTTGACCGATTCGACATCCGCAAAAGGTTCACCTGCGGTTATCTTGTCCCCCTCTTGAGGAAGATTGATGAAAACAAGTCCCCCGAGTTCTTTTTGGGCATAGTCAGTAAGCCCGATGATTGCCGTGCTTGGGTTGATCATATCCACCCATTCGTGTGATTTTGAAAAAAGTTTTGCCATTTGATTCTCCTCCGATTTTCCATCAATGAAATTATATGCGAGAGATTTCATGAGTGAAATCTCAAAACAAACTATATATCAAGTAGACTGCCTACATTAAGCGGGCTACGCACAGTCTTCGAGCTACGGACATCTACCTAGATACACAGTTGCCGGTTTTTCTTATTCATTTGAGCTTGTATAGAACCGCGATTTGCACATGAGAGCCTTTACGCGTCTGCCTCTGACATCGACTTCCACCTCTTCGCCAAGCATGCGCTCATCTGCGTCTATAAGCGCGCATGCGACCGCTTTTTTGATGAACGGACACATGGTTCCGGAAGTTGTGAACCCGATTTTTCTATCACCTTTGTAGACATCCATATGCTCACGTATTATCCCTCTGCCGATAACCTCAAGCCCCACCTTTTTTCTCTTTGGCGGAGTGCCCGCAAGAATCGCGGATTTGCCGATAAAGTCAGGTTTATCCATCTTCACAAAGGCGGACAGCAAAGCTTCTTTAGGCGTGATGGTATCATCCATTTCATGACCGTAAAGAGGCATGCCCGCTTCGAGTCGCAAAGTATCGCGTGCGCCCAATCCGCAAGGAATTACCCCATCGTCTTTTCCGGCATTGTAAATCGCATCCCAGATTGCGGGAGCGGCATACCACGGAGCATATATTTCGACCCCATTTTCGCCTGTGTATCCTGTTTTTGATATCATTGCATCAAAACCCACGATTTGCACATTCGGATTGAAAGCATAGTATTCGCCGGGGATTTGGGAGCGGTCGACAATCTTTTGAACAATGGAAAGCGCCTTTGGACCTTGGACGGCGATCTGGCTTATCGTATCGGAAATATCGAGAAATTCGACATCGCCGAATTTATGTTCACACATAAAGCGATAATCTTTTTGGGTGTTTGCCGCATTGACGACCATCATATATTCGTTTTCGCTTTTTTTATATAGTATGAGATCGTCCACGATCCCCCCGTTTTCATGGCACATTGGGGAGTATCTCGCGTGTCCGGATTTCAGATCCGTAAAATCGTTTGTCATCAGCATGTTTACATTTGTGAGGGCGTCGGAGCCCTTGCATATTATTTCTCCCATGTGCGAGACATCGAATATTCCGGCGGCCGTTCTGACAGCCATATGTTCGGCGATCAATCCGCTTTCATACTGAACGGGAAGCTCCCAACCCGCAAACGGAACCATCTTTCCCCCGAATTTCAAATGCGTGTCATAAAGTGAAGTGCGCTTCAAACTTTCCGTGGACATAATTCCCACCTCCCAAAATCATTTGCAGCAAAAAGGACACAGAAACCGTAACGTTCCTGTGCCCCGTCCCTGGACCTGAAAGATTTACCTCTTCGGTGCATAAACATATGCTCTCCGGGGTTCCGTCCGAATCCGGTCCTTTTGCCTGAGAGTTTGTTCACCTTTGCCCCTTCGGCTCCACAAACAGGTTGTGGCCTCTCCCTGATTCGTCGCTCGGAAATCTTTAATATTTATTACGCACTCATTTTATCACACGAAAGCAATATAGGCAACGAAAAAATCCACATCCTGCGGCAGGACTCGTACGCACGCATAAGCGGGAAATAGAATTTACTTTGCAAATTGTCTGTGTAAAAAGATAAAAATTTAACCCCCGATTTTTTGTTGACATGACGTGTGTTATGTGTAAGAATGAGGTTTGGGTTAGCAGTGGCTAATTTTAGTTAATCGAATTATACGTTTTACCGTGGCATCGTCTTTGAATCGTATACGTTGATACCCTGCGATTTTGGTGCCGTGTGTAAATGTACTTATGACGAATAGCGGAGTTGGCTGCGGGTGACCTGCGACACAATATATAAGTGTAGTAAATCTGTTGGAGTAAATCTAAAGTAAAAATTATCTAATAAGAAAGGAGAGTATGAGCAGGATTCTTAGGACTCATACAAAACAAAGAATGGGAAAAATAAAAGTAATGTTTCCAAAAGCACTTGCGGCGTGTGTTTGCGTTGCCATGGTTTTAGTTTTAGGTAACATGGGCAAGCCCGATGTAAGTGCCGCGACCAAGAGCAAGTTGAAAGTGAAATCATCGGTAAAGAGCAAGGTGATCGACGTTAAAGGCGTAACAAAACTTTCGGTTAAGGGAATTAAGGCGGGCAAGCTGAAATTTAAATCAAGCAGCAAGAAGATTGCAAAAGTAAGCAAATCGGGAGTTGTAAAGGGGGTAAAACCGGGCAAGGCAACTATCACCGTCGTTTCAAAGAAAAATAAGAAGTCAAAGGGAAAGATTAAGATCAAGGTTAAGAATTTGAAGCCTTCGGCTCTGACTTTGAACCATGATAAGCTTAGTCTGCAGGAAGGCGCTAAAGAGACCCTGACGGCAAAGGCATCTCCTGCGGGAGTATATTGTCCGGTTTCGTTCAGTTCGAGTTCTCCACAGAACGTGACCGTAAGCGGTAAGGGTGCGGTGTCTGCACTTAAGGTCGGAAATGCCGTAATTACGGTAAAGTCCAAAGAAAAGAACGCAAGCGGTAAGTTTATAAAGAAGACGGTAGCTGTAGATGTTACGGCAAAAGAGGCGGCAAAAAAGCCTGGCGTAACACCTAAAAAACCTGCCGACAATTCCAAGAAGCCTAATCCGTCAACATCCGAAGATGAAGGAAAACTTGCGGACGGGACTTGGTACGGAGTTGCGGAGGACGGAAAGGGATACAACTTTGATCAGGAAGGTCCCAATATAGTAAAAGTAGAGATTTCAAACGGCAAAATAGCTGACACCGATATCGTCAAAGCCGTGGTGGACAGCGGTTACACGAAGGGTAACGATATTTTGAAATTCGTGAAGGGACTCAAAAGTACCGACGATGTGGAAAAGCAATTGAACGACTACAAAGGCTCCGCATATGATGCCGTGGCGGGAGCCAGCATGACCGCAAGGAGACATTTGAGCGCGGTCAAGAATGCACTCAAGAGATCCAAAAAGTATGACAAGGATAAGATCGAGCAGAAAGTCAATTACTATGATTTCAAAGTAAGACCGGCAGGAAATGTTAGCGGAGAAACTTTGGATTTGAGCAAAGCGGTGTTTAACGTTTATCTTAAGGACGGTAAAGACGGCAAGGGCAATAAAAAGGTGGAAGTTCCCTATGACAAGCTCGGCGAGTACGGGATCAAAGCTACACCGGCTCACGGCAGCAAGCTCCCTGAGGTTGGAACGAATTTTACGGTCAATTTCAGGAGTGAGGAGTCGCTAATCAACATTCCTCTCAGATTGCAAGTTCAGAAGGCTTATAAATATTGTTATGCGACACACGTTATTGTGACGTACGAGAACGGTGAAACGGAAAAGATAGACTTGAACGATAATGATTTCTCCTATACTCTCAAGGCTAAGGCTGAAGTGAGCAAGATGGAGATATACCGCGGTGAGACGTTCTTGAAAGAAGCGGTAAAGCAATCTTATGGATGGGTCTTCGATCTTAAAGGCATAAAGACTCCCGACGGTTTTGATTTCTGGAGATTTGAGCAGTACAATATCAAGGTAGAACCTCTCAAAGACGATTCACCTGTAACTTCTTTTGACATCGACACCAAAAACCTTACTAAGTCCTATGGAGTAGGGGAAAAGCTGAATTTGAGCGGATTGAAAATAAAAGCCACCACCCAAAAGGGAACCAATAAAGAATTCAAGAACTGGGAAGAATGTGCAAATGCAGGCTTCAAGGCTGAACCCGGGAACGGTTACGAGTTCACGAATGCGGATGTCGGTAAAAAGACAATTACAATTTCTTACAAGGCGGAAGGCGGAGAAGAACTGAAAAAGACCTTTGAGATAGAAGTGATTTCCAAGGATGATTTTATCCCGGCAAGGATTGACATCTACGATGACGAATATAATCTTATAAAGCAGATCACTGTCTCGGAAGAGGAGTTCAAGAATAAGGGAGGACGCTTGGTATATCCTTCCGTTGAAATTGACAAGAAGTACGAGCAGCTCTGGAAAGACGGAAAGTTCACCGCCGGCGCATTTAACAAAAAGGATGCACTTTTACAGGTAAAAACCACAAGAAAAGGTGCGATGCTCACGGTTGAATTCCTCGGATATAAGATCGATGAAGAGGCCAATGCATATGCGATGATCAAATTCAAATTTGTGTAGACTAAAGTTAATAAAGCAAAGTAAGTTGTTTTCGTACAAAAATAACTGAAAACAGTGAATGCGGATGGGCATGAGCGGATACGAACGTACACGTTTGCGGCGATTGCCCGTCTGTTTCTTACCCCGCGGCAAGGAGGCCGCGGGGTTTTAAGATTTTCGGCATCCGATTCTCCGGATCCTGAAAGCGGGAATTGCGGACATCCCCCCTCGTGAACTTTAATCTACAACTCTGTGCAAAAGTGTGATATATTTAGACTGCCAGACGACATTTTTTATGTTTTAAAAGAGGATTATATGAAAAAGAAGTTGGAAGATTACTGGTATAAGGATATAAGAGAAATAATCACACTGAAAGAAATGCTTGATGGGAGTGTGGAACTGTTTGCCGACAACCCCGCATTCTGGGTAAAAGAGAAGAAAGGCGCCGGGTACAAGGCGATTTCGTACGGACTGCTGAAACGTGACATTGCCGCAATCGGAACCGGACTCGGATTGGGTAAGCTCAGCCAGAAGGCAACGGACGGAGATCTGCCGGGCAAAAGAATTGCGGTTATGGGACAGGGGTGCTACGAGTGGATCTGTTCATATCTTGCGATTGTGAACGGGGGCGGAGTCGTGGTTCCGATAGATAAAGAACTTTCGGAAGCGGAAATCGGAAATCTTCTTGCCGCATCAGAGTGCGATACTGTATTTTGCACTTATGAGGAATGCGATAAACTTGAAGGAATCGGGCGCATAAAGAGTTTGATAGTGATGGAAATGTACGGCGACAGAACGGATGCTGATTCAAAGCCGATACCGGAGGTTTCGGAATCCGGACTCGAAAGGCTGAAAAGACTTCTCCCCGACGCAGAGGTGTCGCTGTGGAAAGAATCTCTCATGGCGGGAGAAGAACTTATCGCGAACGGCGATGTAAGCTATGAGAATATAGGGGTCGATCCGGACAAAACATCTGTAATACTGTTTACGTCGGGAACCACAGGCAATCCCAAAGGGGTTATGTTGAGTCAGAGGAATATAACGGCAAACATAATGGATGTTTGTAAAATCTGCAACGTCAAAACTATGGACAAGACTTTGTCGCTTTTGCCGATCCACCATACGTACGAATGCACTCTGGGAATGCTTCTGGTTCTGTACAGAGGTGCAAGCACAGCGTTCTGCGAGGGCATGAAGTATATACCGCAGAATATGAAAGAAGCACAGAATACCGTAATAATCGTCGTTCCGAGGGTTCTGGAAATGCTGCACAGCAGGATACGGAAGTCTGTCAGGAAGCAGGGGAAAGAAAATTTATTCAGGAAGATATTGAATTTCAACAGACGTCTTCGCAGGCTTCATATCGACGGTGGACGTCGCATGTTCAAAGCCGTAATCGACGAGATGGGCGGAAAACTACGGATAGTAATCACCGGCGCGGCCGCGCTTTCTCCGCAGATATACAGAGATTTTGAGGATATGGGCATTACGATCCTTCAGGGTTACGGCATGACGGAATGCACGCCGCTGATAGCCGGAACCCCGATGAAAGCCGTAGCCGAGAGATATAGAAAAGCGGGTTCTGTCGGAGTTACCGTGGATACGGGTGAAACTAAGATTATAGACAAAGATGAGAGCGGTATCGGTGAGATTCTGTACCGGGGGCCAAATGTGATGCAGGGGTATTATAAAATGCCCGATGAAACGGCGGAAGTTCTGGACGAGGACGGATGGCTTCATACGGGTGATCTTGGATTCATCGACCCCGACGGATGGGTTTATCTTACGGGTCGGACAAAGAACATAATCGTTACGGCGACGGGAGAAAACGTGTATCCCGAGGAAATAGAAGAGTATATAAACGGCAACAGATTCATCGAAGATTCAATGGTTTTCCCGCACAGGCGCGAAGAGGGAGAAAACGTTGGAATTCAGATTCTCCCTGCGGCTGAAGAGATAGAGGAACATTTCGGCAGAGAACCGTCTCATGAAGAACTGGAAGTTTTCTTTAAAGAAGAGATAAATGAAATGAATCAGAGCCTCCCCGTGTATAAGCGAATAAAGGATGTCTTTGTAAGGCGGGAAGACTTTGTACGCACCACAACAAAAAAGATACGCAGGCAGGACAACATGATTCTGTGAGTTCCTGCGCGCAGTGCCAACGCTTAAGAAGTCGTACCTCTTGCACAGTACTATAACTTAGGATGTCGTATCTCTTGCCCGGTGTTATAACTTAAGATACCGTATCGCTTTATAAATCTGGATCAGCAGCGTCGGTAAGAACGACAGTCCCCAGACTATGCAGAGAAGAGTTGTCGAGAGCGAAGCAACGTTGAAAAGGCGCGAAAAAAACGGTAACAGGAGCAACATGTGAAGCAGCGCCGCGCCGATTACGAAAGCGCCTATCGTATATAAATTGGTGGTTATACCAAGTTTCAGTATGCCGTCTTTTCCGCGGCAGTTGAAACCGTGCCAGAGTCGTGCCAGGCATAGCGTCGCAAAAGCCATGGTCGATCCTGTGGTAATATCCAAAGAAAGGACACCCGGCACAGCCGACATCGACAATAGATCTTCATGGTGAAGTCCGATCAGAAAAGCCGTAATCGTTGAAACCGCAATCAAAAAACCTGTAACACAGATTTCTTTCAGCGTGGGGGGATTCAGTACGGATTCGTTTCTGAGACGCGGTTTTTCGTGAATCAGTGCGGGATTTGACGGCTCCATGCTTATGGCAAGCGCGGGCAGACTGTCGGTTATCAGATTGATGAACAGCAGTTGCACCGCGGTAAAAGGCGAAGGCAAAGCTACCAGAGACGCATACAGCACGGCAAAGATTCCGGCGGCGTTTCCGGAAAGCAAAAATTTGATTGCGTTTTTGATGTTGGCATAGACATTTCTGCCGTTTAAAACTGATTTTATGATGGTCGCAAAGTTGTCATCGGTCAGTATCATGGAAGCTGACTCCTTTGCCACCTCGGTTCCCGTAATACCCATTGCAACGCCCACATCGGCACTTTTCAGCGCAGGTCCGTCGTTGACTCCGTCACCGGTCATTGCTACTATATTGCCGGATTCCTGCCATGCGTTGACGATCCTGATCTTATTATCGGGAGACACCCTCGCATAAACAGAAATGTGGGAAAGCTTGTCATTCAATTCATCCTGACTCATGGCATCAAGTTCAGGACCTGTTATCGCAAGATCTCCTTCTTTCATTATCCCTATTCTCGATGCTATCGCCGATGCCGTTATCTTGTGGTCACCCGTAATCATTATAGGCTTTATACCTGCGGAAACACAGTCCTCCACGGCCTTTGCGGATTCCTCACGCGGAGGATCCATCTCCGCAATCAATCCTATATAAGTCAGATCGAATTCATCGCCCGCAGATAACTCCGGCTTTGTGTCAAAAAGTTTCTGCGCAAAAGCCAGCACTCTCAGACCGTTGTCGGAAAGTCTGAAGTTTTCATCGTGAATCGAGTTTTTCTCATCATCCGTGAGGTTGGTACTTCTTGAAAGTATGACGTCCAAAGCACCTTTGGTGTACATTATGAATTTTCCGTTCTCTGCGGCGTGCAGAGTACTCATTAGTTTTCTGTCGGAGTCAAAAGGCACCTCTCCAAGACGGGGAAAAGCCTGCTTTGCGTTTTCATACCCGCTGCAGTCGTCGCAGGTTCTTCCGTAGTAGTCTATCAGTGCCGTTTCCGTGGGATCTCCCACTGTGCCGCCGGCGACAACGCTGGTATCGTTGCAGAGCAGAGCCGCACGGCATAGGGACTTCGCCATGCCGTCAAGCGGACTTTCATGCTCTACCGTCATTTTGTTTTGTGTCAAAGTGCCGGTTTTGTCCGAACAGACCACCGAAACGCAGCCAAGCCCCTCTACAGCTTCCAGTTTCTTGATTATGGCATTCTGCTCCGCCATTCGGGAGGTTCCTATTGCAAGTGAAATGGTTATTATGGAAGAAAGCGCCTCCGGAATCGCAGCGACTGCCAGAGCCACGGCGAAAAGCATGGCCTCCATAATCTCCATGCCGCGGTATGCGCTGAGTCCGAAAACCATGAGGCATATCACTATGATGCCGACAGAAAGCTTTTTACTGAAAGAATCCATCGTTACCTGAAGAGGAGTTTTTCGCTCTTTTGTCTCATTCATAAGACCGGCGATTCTGCCGAGTTCAGTGCTTTTCCCTACTCCGGTGGTGATTATGGTGGCGCGTCCGTATGTTATGAGAGAACCCGAAAAAACCATATTCACACGATCTCCGAGTGCGACATCGGAATCGGTGATGATTTTATCACTCTTTTCCACACTCTCCGATTCACCCGTAAGGGAACTTTCGTTTGATTTCAAGGAGAAATTCTTTATTATTCTGCCGTCGCCCGGAACTATGTCTCCGGCCTCAAGCAATACTATATCACCGCATACGAGCTTATCCGCGGGTATTATCTGCTTTTTTCCGTTTCTGAAAACCTTGGCGGTAGGGGATGAAAGTTTTTTCAGACTGTCGAGTGACTGCTGCGCCTTGACGGTCTGCACCGTCCCCAAAGCCGCATTCAATATCAGTACGATGATGATCACCAGCGTGCTCTCGAAGTTCCCGGTACTTGCGGAAATCAGCGCCGCAATGATCAGTATAATGACAAGCAGATCCTTAAACTGCTCCGCAAATATTGAAAAAAGTGACCTCTGCGCCTTTTCTTCCAATTTGTTCGCTCCGAATTCTTCACGATTTTTTTCAACCTGTTCATCGCTCAGACCCGCAAGATCCGACGAAAATTTTTTAAACATATCTTCAATTTTATAATTGTAAAATGCCTTCATCCGATTCCTCTTTCACTTTTCCTGTGTGTCCATTTCGTTTCCCTAAAAGAATATCTTTGTAGAGTAAAAAAGACTCTCGAGCGACCCCAAAAAGCCACCTCGAAAGTCTTGCCGTTTCAAGTAAGTGCGGATCATATTCGATCGTGTGTTGACGCAGTTTACCACAGCAGTAAAAGTGCTGCCGGCTACTCCCCTTCTCGATATCAACTCACTATAACATGTAGAAGGAGAGTGTGCAAGAAAACGGTGTCAAGTTTTGTGCTTTTTTGTCGAGGTTGCAAAAAATATTTTGCACAATTGAATTTACATGTTTATTTTTGAAATAACGGGTATCATATACGGGAAGGTTAGCAAAATTTAACGGAATCGCCGTTGATTTACCTGAAAATGAGTTGAAAAATCAAATTAGAAGTGAATTGAAGATGAATTGAAAAGGAGAAAAAAATATGTCGTTAATTGGAAAAGAAATTGGGGATTTTTGTCTAGAAGCGTATCATGACAACAATTTTAAGACCATAAAAAAAGAAGATGTACTCGGGAAATGGAGTGTGTTTTTCTTCTATCCTGCGGATTTCACATTCGTGTGTCCGACTGAGTTGGAAGATCTTGCGGAGCAGTACGATGAATTCAAGAAAGCGGATTGTGAAGTTTATTCGATATCGTGTGACTCGCATTTTGTGCACAAACAGTGGCATGAGCAGTCGGAGAAGATCAAAAAGATCCAGTACCCTATGTTGGCGGATCCTGCGCATGTACTGGCAAAGGACTTTGAAGTTCTTATCGAGGCCGACGGTATGACCGAGCGTGGGAGCTTTATCGTCAATCCCGAGGGCAAGATCGTGGCTTATGAAGTCGTTGCCGGCAATATAGGAAGAAATGCGGAAGAACTTTTGAGAAAAGTCCAGGCGAGCCAATTTGTTGCAGAACACGGGGACAACGTTTGCCCCGCCAAATGGAGGCCGGGACAGGAAACGCTGAAACCGGGCATGGACTTGGTTGGAAAGCTCTAATCCCCGGGAGCAAAAGACATCTGCAAGGTATGACAAACCCTGCGGAATCTGCCGAAACCCATCAAAATTCATATAACTAATATCATGTGGTTTGCAGGTGTGTCCTGTAACAGAAATGCCGTATCCGGATTGCCTGGGATGCGGCATTTGCGCATACTTCCGTCGCTACACCGGTCAAAATCATTTTTTGCGCAACTTTTTTCCCAAAAAACCGAAAAGTCTCGACGCATCCTCGATCGCATTGCTCGCGTGCGTGTAGTCCGTATAAGTTCCGTCTTCGATCATCCGTTTTCTGTTTTGCGCGATCATCTCGCTCTCAAGTTCGGTGGCTGCGCCGGAGATCATTCCCTTTACGCTTTCCTTTGCAAAGTCCTTGGCGAATTTCTTGTCGAATCCTTTGAAGTAATTCGTCTTTCCTTGTGGGATCGGTGTGCAGCCGGAAATCAATGAATTATAACGCGCCGAAAGACCCTCCGACTCGAACATGCGCTCAAAGTCCTGCCAGCTTGAAGAGCGCTCGCCAAGCTGATTGATTTCAGCCACAAGCGACTCGTACTCCTGCCTCTTGTCGGCGGGCACCTCCATGTAATTTCCGAAAATACTCAACTTTGCATCCACCATATTTTTAATATCAGCGTTCATGATTATCTCCAATCCGTTTCTGTATAAACTCGTCCATCGGCATTCCTATCGGTATTATAGTACATTCGCACGTGCCGGATGTCAATGTTTCGCATCCGTTTTGCACTCACAGCCGCGGTATAGGATTTGCTTTGCAAATTAACACAAACTAACTGCGGATGCCCTGATCATGATAGGGAAAAGATCGGGTTTTCTTTTTTTCGTTTTGGTGTATAATATTGATGCAAGGCACATTCTTGAAAAACACAGAGCTTGTCGCATGTATGCAAAAGAGATATGATTGCGGGGGTGTAAAGGTTTCGACGGGGGTGCGGAAAAAGCATAAGCGAGCCGTAGTCGCCCAGTCTACGTAAAAAAGGGTCGTTTAAATATAAACGCTAAAGAAAATAATAATTTTGCACTTGCTGCGTAAGCGGCGTGCGGTCAGTTGCGGTTTGCCTGTAGACCGTTAACCTGATCTCGAATCATATAGGAAGCCCTTGCGAAAGTTCCCGGGTTCGCAAGGTAACAACGGGATAGTGAACTTATCGGTTTTCCGTCGGATCGGCATGCGTCACGAATTTCAAATCGTCGGATGCGCTCGGAGAAATTGCTTTGGAAGTGCTTTCGGACATGGGTTCGACTCCCATCATCTCCACCATTTTTGAAGCTCAGAGAAGAAATTCCCTGAGTTTTTTATTTGCAAATTTAACGGTGCATTAGATTTATCAAACAAATTTTACCAGTGAAAGCGCATAACTTGGGGATTGCAAAATCTTTTGGCTATGTGCTTTTTTCTGTGCGCATTTTATATCCGGAGGAACTTGGCGTATGTGAGGTTAAATTTGATAAAATAAGCCGAAAGGCAGATGAAATACTGAAAAGAGAATAAATAACGATTTGTTCACCACACGTTCTACAAAAAGGCGTGTTATCATAAAAATGTTCGGCTTAGTGCGTGCCGGGAAAGGAAGTGGAGCAGATGTCATTTGATTTGGCGAAGAAGCACCTTGAGAAGAAGGGCTATGGGGATAGGATAAGCGAGTTTGAAGTATCAAGCGCAACGGTGGAACTTGCGGCGCAAGCCGTGGGTACGGAGCCTGCCCGAATTGCAAAGTCGCTGACATTCATGGTCGACGGAGATCCTATAATGATAGTTTGCGCAGGCGATGTCAAGGTGAACGGGAGCAAATACAAGGCTGCTTTTCACACCAAAGCGAAGATGTTGAGCGCCGATGAAGTTCGTGATCTGATTGGACATGAGATAGGTGGGGTGTGCCCTTTTGGTGTAAAGGAAGGCGTTCGGATCTATCTTGATGAATCGCTGAAGCGTTTCTACGTTGTCTATCCGGCTTGCGGAAGCGATAATAGTGCTGTCAAGCTTACGCTTTCGGAACTTGAAGAGGCTTCCGACTATGTGAGTTGGGTGGATGTGTGCGCTGCGCCGAAAGATTCCATGTAGGAACAAGCGGCCGGCGAAAGGACGAAAAGCGAACGGGAAAAGAACAATAAACGATCGGGAAAAGGCGGTCGAGCGGTTTAATGCGTAAAGTTTACAAATAATAGAGTGAGGAAAGGTGGCGGTATGGCGCTGTTTATAACGATATTAGGTTTATACGGAGTTGTTGTGCTTCTGGCACTGTTTCTATGTGTGCGGTCAATATCAAGACATAGAAGATTTAACGGGAAGATGCTCAGGCTTGTGTTTTCTGTCATCTTTCTTTTCTTATCGGTGACGCCTTTTATAGGGATTGCGGTTCAAGGGGTGGCCATGAGAAGATTTTTTTACAAGGTTAGCAATCTTTGGCTGGGATTCGGTATTTACTTATTCATGATATCGGTTCTTGTTGCAATCATACTGTTACTTTTCCCTAAACTTAGAAAACGGTTGAGCGATAAGTTCTGGGAAAAATTCATTGCGATAGCGCTGATTTGCGTGGGGTTTATGATATTCGGGAATATTCACTATAAGCAGGTAAAAAAAGTCACATACAATATATCCGCGCAGGCTCCTGCAGCCTACGAAAACGGTGCTGCCACGACAAAAAAACTTAAGATCGCATTTGTTGCGGATACACATCTGGGTTCTTGGATAGGATCTTCGCAGATGGAGAAAATGGTAACGATAATCAATGCGATGAAGCCCGACATAGTGCTGATGGGGGGCGATATCTTCGACAGCGATTACGATATGCTGAAAAATCCCAGTGAGGTCATAGCCGTGCTGAAAAGGATTCGGAGCAAGTACGGTACATACGGAGTCTACGGAAATCATGATATCAAAGAGAAACTCATAGGTGGGTTCTCCGCAAATCCGACTAAAGAGGCTTTTCGCGATCCGCGGATGGCGGCGTTTATGGAAAAGAGTAGAATACACATGCTTAACGATGAAGTGCTGAAGTTGGGAAAGGGAGATCTTGTTCTTGCCGGGAGATTTGACGGAATGAAGATCGGAAATCGTCTTGTTCGTCGTAAAACAGCAAAGGAACTGCTTGAGAAGGTCAATCCGAGAAGCAGCGTAATTGTTATGGAACATGAACCGATGGAGTTTAATGCGTTCAAAAAACTGGGTGTGAAGCTTGTCTTGAGTGGCCATACGCATGCGGGACAATTCTTTCCTTTCAACATCCCGCAGCCGTTTATTTGGGAGAATGCATACGGGCTGAAAAAGTTCGGAGATATGCACAGCGTTGTGACATCCGGGGTCGGTTTATACGGACCGCCGCTTAGAATAGGTACAGATAGTGAGGTTGTGGAGATAAATTTTTCATACAAATCGTATAAAAAATAAATGCAAAACAACATGGGTTTGCGGGGGCTAGAGCCTATGACCCACGCAAATCGAATAAAAAACAGCCGTGCAACAACCTGTTGTGGCGCATATGTTCGGAGATGATCCGCCGTGACCGAAAGGAGGAACATGATTCGAAGAAGTGAGTTGAAAAGAGCCGCCAGAAAGTCTTTGAAAGCACACTATCTAATGTTTATAGTACTCTTTATAGGGCTTTCGTTTTTTGGAACCGATTATGTGGCCTCGGTTAATTTTGCTCGTATGCAGGTTCAGAAAATAACCGCAGGGAGGATCGCAATACCGGAAATTTCCGTGACGGGTCAGCTTGGTATACGCGATGTTTATGATGAGATAGTAAATGATCGGTTTGCAAAAGGAAAAGCTATAGCCGATAAGGTCAATCTTAGATACAAGAAAGAAAAAGAAGGGATATTTGCCCGTAATAAAGGGATGCTCGCCAAGATCGTGAATTCAGTCACATCAGGAAGTATACTGGTCAAGGCTGTGAATGCCGCAAATTCCATAATACGGTCAACTACGGTAGTTTCGTTGCTTCTGATATTGATGGCGCTTGCATTTCAAATCCTTTGGTGGATCTTTGTGCAAAATACGGTGACTGTTATAGCCATCCGAATATTTCTTGAGGGGAGGATATATCCCAACATTCCTTTTATGCGTTTGCTGTTTTTGAGAGACACACGCCACTGGGGGAGGGTAGCAAAGACTCTTCTGTATACATGTTTTTTGAAAATTTTATGGGCGTTTACCTTAGTGGGCTTGGTGGTCAAACATTTTTCCTATTGTCTTGTTCCTTATATAGTCGCAGAAAACCCCGCAGTAAAACCGAGGGAAGCTGTTGAGTTGTCCCGAAAAATGATGTGCGGGCATAAGTGGGAATGTTTTTTGCTTGAACTTTCCTTTGTAGGATGGAGGATTCTTAACATAATCACATTGGGGCTTTCGGATATGCTGTATGCGGGAGCATATAGGCTTGCGACAATGTCCGAGTACTACGCAAAACTCAGGGAAGCGGAATTGGCAAATGGTGAAAATGGAATATTGAACGATAAGTATTTGTTTGAAAAAGCGGATGCTAGCCTGCTTCATGAGGTTTATCCGGAAGCGGGGGAAAGTGTGGATGAAGCGGGGGGCAACGGATCCGTGTACGGCAATCACGGGTTGCGCCGTTTTTTGGCGAATTACTTGGGGATCGCTTTGACGGTTAATCCGCAGGAAAGAAAATGGCAGAAAGAGGCGGAGAGGAAATACCGCATTAGTTTGTCAAAACCTGCATATGAGGCGATGACGTATCCCGAAAGACTTTCTGCGATAGGTGAGAGGGAGCGCACAGGACTTTTTGTACCTGAAAAGCTTCATTATATAAGACATTACTCCGTACTCTCGCTTATAATCATATTTTTCATATTCTCAATCTTCGGCTGGATTTGGGAGGTCAGTCTGCACCTGATATGGGATGGTGTGTTTGTCAATCGGGGAGCGCTCATGGGGCCGTGGCTGCCTATCTACGGCTTTGGCGGACTGATTGTTCTGACGTTACTGAACCGCTTCAGAGAAGATCCGGCGAAGGAAATGTGCAGTATAATTTTGATTTCGGCGTTGCTTGAGTATTTCACGTCTTTCTTTCTGGAAAAGATCCATGGCGGTTTGCGTTGGTGGGACTACACGGGGTACATGCTGAACCTGCATGGAAGAATTTGTGCGGAAGGGCTGATAGTGTTTGGAATAGGCGGTATGGTGGCCGTTTACCTTGTTGCGCCTCGCATAGATGATCGTCTACGTAGAATTTCAGGCAAGAAACTTCAGGTGGTCTGCACGGTTATTCTGGTATTATTTTTGGCGGATGCACTTTATTCGACGATATGGCCCAATGTCGGTTTTGGGATAACACGGCAGTAGTGATGAACGTTGCCAAAACTTGCAAACTATGGTCAAACGGCTATAATGGAACTGGAAGTATATAATTTTTTGGATGAAAATTCGTATGAGAAAATGAGAGAGGTTTGGTATGAGAACAAAATTAGCAATTACTGAAGGAATATTTCCAATGCCGGTACTTATGGTTGCCACATACAATGACGATGGGAGCGTAAATGTCATGAATGCTGCATGGGGAACCATGCAGCAAAGCGACGTAGTGATTCTTAAACTGACCGAGAGTCACAAAACCGTGAAAAACATTAAAAAAAGAAAAGGGTTTACGTTAAGTATAGCCGATGCCGCCCATGTTGTTGAAGCTGATTACTTTGGCCTTGTGTCAGGCAATAAGGTTGCGAATAAAATCGAAAAAACCGGTTTCACCGCAGAGAAAGCGGAAACTGTGGATGCGCCTGTAATCAATGAGTTTCCGATTTGCCTTGAATGTGAATTTATCGAATACCAAGGCGGTGAAGCTGGTTGTGGCGTTATAGGAAAGGTGGTGAACGTAACCGCCGATGAAAGAGTCATGAAGGATGGGAAGCCGGATATGTCAAAGGTTGATGCAATTGCCTTTGATCCATATACACATGGTTATTATCGCGTGGCAGAACGCGTGGGTGAGGCGTTCAAAGACGGGCTTAAGTTATAGTTGAGCGGTGAAGCGCAATGGTGAATATAGGCAACGATTGGGACGAGATTCTCAAAGAGGAATTTGAAAAAGAATACTACAGGAAACTGCGCAGCTTCTTGATAAAAGAATACAGAACCCATGAGATATATCCCGATATGTATCATATATTCAGTGCACTTGAGGCTACGCCATACAGTTGCGTCAAGGTTGTGATACTGGGACAAGATCCGTATTATCAACCGGGGCAGGCGCACGGCATGGCGTTTTCTGTGATGGAGGGGGTGCTTCAACCTCCGTCGCTTGTGAATATCTTCAAGGAACTGAAAAACGATCTGAATATTGAGCCACCCCCAAAGCACTATGGGTATCTGATGCAATGGGCAAAGGAGGGGGTTCTGCTCCTAAATACGTCGTTGACCGTGCGCAAAGGCAGTCCGAACTCGCATGCGGGCAAGGGCTGGCAGCTACTTACGGACAGAATCATACAAATTCTCAATGAACGCGAAAAGCCGGTCGTGTTTTTTCTTTGGGGAAGGAATGCCAAAGAAAAGCAAAAGTTCATAACCGCCCGGCGGCATCTTGTCGTTACCGGGGCGCATCCGAGTCCTTTATCCGCAAACAATGGATTTTTCGGCGGCAAGTATTTTTCAAAGGCCAATGAATTTTTGCTTGGAGCAGGAGAAACCGAGGTGGACTGGGAAATTAAAACAACCAAAGCACCGTAAAATGAAAAAATATATGTTTATTGATATTCGGGAAGGGATGCAAGAAAATCAGATAAAAGGGATGTGAAGAAATAGCTCCGTGGTTTAAAATGCGGAGCTATTTGCATGAAATGCATAAACGGTTTTAACTTATTCTTAAACGAAAAACTGATTATAATCCCAAAAGTCATTTTTTTCAATGTGTATAAACCGAAACATAAGGTGTGTAATTTGAAAGAATAAAAGAAAAAAAGAATATTTATCGTACAGGAGAGTTGACAAGCGGAATATGAGTGTGGCATAATCTAGGAAACGCTTTACTGCTATATCATAGCATCAAGTGTTTGGCAATATGGCTCGTGTTTTTTTATTTGGTTTTGAGAAAGATTTGGAGGTAAAGTTATTATGAGTGATGGTCCTAAAATTGAAAGTAAAAAAAAGTTTACACTGCCGCACATTTATATCTTATTGTTTGGAATTATTGCATTCTGCACCATTCTGACATACATCGTGCCCGCAGGCCAGTTTGACAGAGTCAAGGGTGCCAACGGAACGGAAATGGCGGTTGCGGGTTCATGGCACACGGTAAAACAGACGCCGGTAAGTGTTTTCCACATGTTCCAGTCTCTGTTCACAGGAATGAACGATGCCGCCGGAGTTATATTCTTCGTTTTCATTTCCTTTGCGTCGGTTGCTTTCATAACCAAGAGCGGGGCTTTTGACGGCCTTGTCGTATGGCTCATGAAAGTGCTGAAGGGAAATGCGACTTTGATCGTAATTCCTATTTTCATGGCACTGTTTGGACTGGGTTCTTCCACGGTCGGTATGTTTGAGGAGTGGTTGCCGTTTATTCCTATTTTTGCGGCAATCTTCATAAGATTGGGATTTGACGCCATCACGGGACTGGCGACGGTGGCGCTGGGAGCCGGGCTCGGTTTTTCAGGCGCCGCGATGAATCCTTTCACGGTCGGGGTATCACAGGGTATTGCCCAGGTGCCTTATATGTCGGGTGCGGGATATAGAATTATATGTCACGTGGTTATGTGGCTTATCTCATCTTTGGTCGTGATGAGATACGCAAAGAAAGTAAAAGAGAAACCCGAGAAATCTTTGGTTTACGGCGATGATTTCAGCGAGCTTTTGAAAAACGACGAAGGTGTCGATTCCAAGGTCTTTGGTATACGCCAAAAACTTGTGCTGCTCGATCTTTTGATCGGTATAGTGGTCATAGTTTACGGAACCAAGAAATTCGGATGGTACTTTACGGAACTGTCTGCGGTATTTGTAATAATGGGTCTCATTGCGGCAATCATAATGGGAACAAAGATCAATCACATAGGTGAGGATATCGCCGTGGGCTTCAAAGATGCGGCGATGGCGGCCATGATGATAGGTATAGCCCGTGCGATACTCATGGTACTTAATGAAGGTAAGATCACCGATACCATAGTGTACGGGATGTCGATGCCTCTGTCGCACCTGCCTGCGGAGGTTTCGGCGGTTGCGATGCTGATCGTTCAGACAATATTGAACTTCTTCATCCCTTCAGGATCCGGACAGGCGGCGGTATCGATGCCTATAATGACACCGCTTGCGGATATGCTGGGTATAACAAGGAATACTGCATGCCTTGCCTTCCAGTTCGGTGACGGACTTTCCAACATAGTTTGGCCGACGGCGTTTGCGCCTATCATGGCAGGACTTGCAGGAGTAAAGGTTGAAAAATGGTGGAAATTCATATTCCCACTCTTCTTCCTGATGATAGCGGTACAGGCTGTTTTGATGGTAGTGGCGGTAATGAGCGGATTCGGCAAATGATAATCTAATATGCGAGCCATAACATTTCCCGTAGTCGGTTATCAAGCCGCCTGCGGGAATTTAATTAGCGACCGCCGGTAATCCTGCACAAGCCTATTGGCGGATGTGCATGAAATGTGAAGCAAAAAGCATGCTCAAGCAAGTCAACATATATGGCAATGACCATTGGCGAATGAACAAGAAATATGAATCAAGAAGTGTTTTGGAGAGGAAACGGAGGCGATATAAACAATGAAATACAATGAGCTGAAGCAAGCGATCGAGGGGACAATCGATAAAAATCACGATGAATTTTTTGATATGAACCTCCACATAGCGCACAATCCCGAACTGTCGGGCAAGGAATTCAAGACTTCGAAAAAAATTGTGGAGACACTGAGGCGCAAGGGTTACGAAGTTGAGTATCCATTTGACGGTCTGGAAACGGCTTTCAAAGCAAAAAAAGGCGCCGGAAACCATAAATATAAGGTGGCAATACTCACAGAGTACGATGCACTTCCCGAAATAGGGCATGCCTGCGGACATTCCCTTTCGGGTTCGATAAGCTGCCTTGCGGGGCTTGCATTGAGTTCACTTCAGGATGAGCTTGATGTGGAGATCCATATAATAGGCACACCCAACGAGGAAGAAGATGGAGCCAAGTGCAAGATGGCCGATGACGGAGTTTTCGATGAGTACAGTGAAGCTATAATGGTACATCTGTACAACCACAATGTCCCTGTGCCAAGGCTTCATGCACTGAACAGCATGATGTACGAGTTTCACGGTAAAGCATCTCATTCTGCCGCGGCTCCGTGGGATGGAATTAACGCACTGAACGCAGGGCAACTCATGTTCCATGCTATGGATATGCTGCGCCAGCATGTCAAACCGGATGTGCGTATGCACGGTATCTTCAGAAACGGGGGAGCGGCACCGAATATCGTTCCGGATGAAGTTGCCGCCGAGGTGTATGTGCGTTCGGAGAGCAGACCGTATCTTAATGAAATCATTAAGAAAGTTGACGACTGTGCGCAGGCGGGATGCTTGGCGACCGGAGCGACGTTGACCCGTTACCCTACTGCGGCTCCGTACGATAATCTAAGGGAAAATAAAACTGGAAATGATGCGCTTTTTGAGGTATATGATGAACTTGATTTAAAACTCCCGTCACGCAAGGATATGGAACATTTGTTCGGGTCATCGGATATAGGCAACGTAAGCTTTCGCTGTCCGGCATTTCATCCTTGCCTGAAATTGACGCCGGACGACATAGAGATACACAGCAGAAAATTTGCGGAATATGTGGTTGGCGATGAGGCAAAGAAAATGCTCAAGGTCGGAGCCGAAATAATAGCATTTCACATTGCCAAGATATTTTCGGATGAAAGCAGGATAAAGGCGATGCAAGAGGATTTTCTTGGTGCGCAAAATTAAAAAGTGTAAAGAGGAAAAAGATTGACATATATGCATGGAATATGTGTGGGAAAGGAAGAAACATGATGTTGGAATATTTGATTACAAATTGCAGGTATCCTGATTTTGCCAAAGGTGAATTTTGTGTCGGGAATATAGGTATAAAAGACGGAAAAATAGACTATATCGGAGAAGGGGAGCCTGAGGCCAAAGATGTCATCGATGCAGGAGGTCATATTTTGTCCCCCGGCTTTATAGATATACATATGCATGAGGAGAATTTTCATGAGGGACTGCACTACGTGGTGGCCGAACGCATGTTGAGAATGGGAGTAACAACCGCAGTAGGAGGGAATTGCGGACTTCAGAATCAAAGCATTGCTGATTTTGCGGCAGCGATAGAAAAACTCGGAGGCGCTCCTATCAACTATCTGATGCTTGCGGGGTACAATCAGTGTAGGTATTCATTGGGAATAGAAAGATACCACCAGGCATCCAAGATGGAACGGGAGAAGATCCGTCAGATTCTTCGCAGGGAAATTGCAGGCGGAGCGATAGGGGTTTCTTTTGGGATCGAATACGATCCGGGAATGACTACCGAAGAAATAATATATGCGTGCAATGCGGGGGAAGATCCGTCGCTCATGATGGCGGCGCATTACCGTGCGGACAACGACGGAGCGGTGGATTCCATAAAAGAGATGATTCATATCCAAAATGAGATCATGTTTAAATTTCAGATTTCTCATCTGTCCAGTTGTTCTGCCATGGGTCAGATGGATGAGGTACTTAAGATCATCCATGAAAAAATGGATGAGGATCCGCGTTTCAACTACGATACATATCCATACAATGCATTTTCCACACACATAGGCTCATCCGTGTTTGAGGGTGAAGATCCGGTGAGTGGTTGGGGAAAACAGTACAGCGATATTCTTCTCACAGAACCGCCGTTTGAGAATGTGCGATGCGATCGTGAAACTTTTATGAAAGTACGGTCGGAGTATCCGGATATGCTCTGTGTCGCATTTGTAATGAACGAGGAGGAAATACGTGCGGCAGTGGCGGATTCTTACGGAATGATCGCAAGTGATGCGATAATAGCAAACGGAAAAGGACATCCGAGAGCGGCGGGAACATTCCCGAGAATCATGGGAAAATACGTGAGAGAAGAAGGCGCTCTGTCGCTGTTTGAAGCATTGAGAAAATGCTCGCATGCGCCTGCGGAGAGGTTGCAGCTTGCGAATAAAGGCCGTATCGAAATAGGCGCAGATGCGGATCTTGTGATCTTCGATTCCGATGAGATTGCAGACAAGGCAACTTATACCGAGCCCGCATTGCCTCCTGTAGGGATAAAATTTGTGTTTGTGGGGGGCAGGAAAGCCCTTGTCGGTCAGCAAATCGTCGACAAAGCCGCAGGGGTGTTGATGCGTTGATGGAGTCGTGCGGACATGCATATGGATTTTAAAGCGGAGAGAGGTGATAACAAAACCGAAAAATGACTGAAAGTGTGCCTATCCAAAGTCGTAAACGTTGAAATTTGCAATGAAGTATTTGAGAATATGGGGAGGCGAACAGTTATGAGAGAAAAAAACATTATTTCAAGAGAATACGTACAGAGAGAACTTAAAATTCATGGAATACCGGGGATGACGATAGGCATTGTCAAAGATGGAAAGACGGTACTGGCGGAAGGATACGGAACTGCGGACATTGAGGTGGAAAGAAAACTTGACTCCCAATCCCTGTTTGGAATAGCTTCCTGTACAAAGTCTTTCACTGCGGCGATTATTGCGATGCTCGTCGACACGGGTAAGCTGGATTATGACACGCCGATAGTGGATTGCATCCCGGATTTCAGAATGTACGACGATTACACCACAAGGGCATGCACGCTCAGAGATATGCTGAACCACCGCACAGGACTGCCCGGACATGATGCACTCTACACCGATGAAATCGACAGGGCGGAACTGTTTCGGCGCATAAGATATGTGGAGCCTAACGTTCCGATCCGTACGGAAACGCAGTATAACAATGTAATCTACACCTTGGTGGGTCATATAGCCGAACGCGTGACAGGGAAAAAGTGGGATGATCTTGTCAGGGAATGGTTGTTTGAGCCTCTCGGCATGACAAACAGCAACACCACGATACCCGAGCTACGTGCAAGCAAGAACATTGCCGAGCCTCATTGGAGGCAGAAAGACGGAACGATCAAAAAAATACGGAACTGGTGCGTAAGTCCGGGAGAACCTTGCGCCGCCATAAATTCCTGCATCGACGATATGCTGAAATGGTTGCAATTCCACCTGAATATGGGTGAATGGAAGGGGAAACAGCTGATTTCTCGAGAAAATATGATGGAAATGCACAAATGGGCGGTACCGTTTCCTATGTGGAGCGTCAAGATCGATGAAATCCCTCCGATACAAGGTTACGGAATGGGTTGGATTCAGGATTATTACAGAGGAAACGACCTGGTTTATCACGTGGGCGAAATTGAAGGATATTGTTCGATGATGTGCTTCTTACCAAAACGCGATATCGGAGTGATGATTATGATCAACAATCACAACTCGGCTGCGCTTATTGAGCAGTCCATTCTCTACACCATACTTGATAACGTACTGGAACTCGAAAAGACGAGAGACTGGTCGGCATTTTTCAGTGCTCAAAAAGGTAAATGGGGAGGCTTCTACCTAGATGAAAACATAGATCTCATGCAGAATGAGCCTGTCAAAGACACGGTGCCGAGTCATGACCTCGACGAGTATACGGGCGAGTATCAAAATTCCGGTTACGGTAAAATTGTCGTAAGCAGGGATGGCGACGGACTAAAAGCTTTGTTCAGAGGAATGGAGCAGCCAATGTCCCATTATCACTACGACGTGTTCAAAATCCCCAATGTGAAGATGGATACATTGCTGGTGAGCGCCCCGGTTTCATTTTATACTAACCCGTATGACGGAAGCATTGACAGATTCGATGTGCCGTTTGAACCGTCCGTGAAACCTATTATGTTTAAAAAAATTAAAGATTGATTCCACAGAGCTTTCGATACTTAAAAAAATTAAGGATTGATTCCGCAGAGCTTTCAATGCTTAAAAAGATTAAGAATTGATAAGGAAAATTGATTGGAAAGGAGTAAAAAATGTCAGGTTATATGTTGGCGGTATGTGTGTGTTTCGGTTTGGTTGCAATAGGAGAAGTGATTTCGTACATTACAAAAGCGGTGGTACCGTCTATGGCAGGTGCACTCATACTATACCTGATTCTTATATGGTGCGGCATGCCACAGTCATATCCAAAGACCGCAGGATTTACGACAATAGGAGATATGGCGTTTCTCATGCTTTGCGTGGGGATAGGCACAAGCGTCGCTCCTGCGGAATATGTGAAAAATATCAAAAGCGTGTTGATGGCATTGGTGTCGGTGGTTTTTGCGCTTGTCTTTACTGTGGGCATAGGCGGTATATTTTTCGGGTTTGACACTATGCTGGCAGGAGCGGGAGCATGTTGCGGCGGCGGCGCTATATCCGGCATTGCGGCGATAGATAAACTCAATGCGCTTGGACTTACCGGACTTCTTGCAGTTCCGACGATAATGATAGTGACGGTAGATCCTCTGGGTCAGCCTATCGCATCTTTTGTACTCAGAAAATACGCAAAGCGTCTCAACGCCGAAGATGCGTATTTGCTCGAAAAGGCGGCAAAGGGAGAGAACAACAAAACTCTAAGGCTGACAAAGGCCGGAGTACCGTACGGTTCGGAAGAGAATCCAAGTCCGTGGTTCCGTGCTTGGCTTCCGAGCAAGCTTGAAGTGGACGGTGTGGTTCTTCTTGGAATGGCTCTTGCGGTATGGGCGGGAGTGACACTGGAAGATCTGACCGGTATAAGCAGCTTTCTGTGGTCGTTTCTGCTCGGTATTCTCGGATGCACCATAGGGGTGTTCAGGATGAATCTCTTTGACGAAAGATCGCACTCGGCGGGTTTTCTGACCGTACTGATAATCGGTTATTTATTTACTTCCATGAACGGAATAACGCCACAGTCTGTTTTGTCGGTACTTCCGGCAGTGATAGCCCTCATCGTACTTTCCGCTTTGGGATTGGGACTGGGCGGTTACCTTTCAGGAAAGTTGCTGGGTTACGATCCGATCCTGTCCGCCGCTGCCGGCATCGGGATAATGTTCCTGTTTCCGGGAATCACCATAGTGTCCGATGAGATATCGGCACGTGCGGCGCGCAACGAGGAAGAAAAGAAGTTTATACACGGTAAGATCGCACCGTCGATGTATATAATGGGAAATACCGGATTTTTGTTCGGTCTGCTCGGAACTGTTACTGTGCTGCTGCCGATACTGGCGAAGTTCAAGTGATATCAATACAAAGGCCGTGAAAGGGAAGTATTGATATCGCTGAAGACATATCATGCAATGAAAAGGTACGTTGATTCAATCGGAAACCGGTTGCCTCACGCAAACCTCAATTTCCGATATCTCTCTGGATTTTGTCTCGGAATCGGTGTATTATAATGCAAGAGTAATGAAGAATGAGCGAAGTGACAGCGTTCCGGACGAATCGCAAAAAAGTGTATGGGAGGTATAATATGGAATACATAAAATATTACGAAGAAATCGTAAAGAGACGTCATTCATGTCGGAACTTTACCGACATGAAAATCGAGGATTCGGTGATTGATGAAGTTAAATTGTACTACAAGGAATGTGATTCCCTTATACCGTCGATCGAAACCGAACTTGTATTTTTCGACGGTTTTGTCGGTGAGAGACTCGGCGCAAGTGTGGGGTACAACGGTTTTATAATAAAAGCACCTGGGTATTTTGCCATTTTTTCGGACTCCGAAGAGCATTATCTGGAAAATTCAGGATTTATTGCGCAGGGCATAACCTTGAAGCTTACACAGCTGAATATTGCGGCATGCTGGCTCACCGTAAATGATGCGGAGTTTGCGAAAAAGGCGCTCGGGATAAATACGGATAAAAAGCTCGCCGCCGTAGTGGCTTTCGGCTACAGGAATAAAGAGGGCGACGATTTGCGCCTCGATATAGTGAGCCCGTCAAACGTAAAAATGGTGAAGGTCGGAGAAAAGGTCGCGCCTAAGATGAGTCTTAGTGACCTGCTGTATCATAAACGCTACGGCAAACCGCTGGAGGAAACTCTTTTCAGTGAACTCGAGGACGCTCTGCGTGCGATAAGCACGTCGCAGTCATTCTTCAACCGTCAGCCGTACAGGGTTATAGTCGACGATGACATGATAAGCCTTATAGGCTTACCTGACGATATGACCTCGGAATCCGATGCCTGTCTTAACTACGGGATCGTGATGTTCAATTTCTATGCCGTCATGGATTCCGTCAGGACAAATGCCGCAAAATGGAGTTTTGAACCTGCGGGAAGAGATCTTGACCTGCCCGATGGGTGTACATATATCGCAAAATGCAGGATATAGCGGGAGATGACGTACAAGACGTACAGGAAATGACAATGCGGGATTGGTGTACTATATCGCAGTGTGAGTTTTTCAGGATCGGTCATTTTTTTGACCGGTCTGTTTTTGTGTTAATCGGAACTGGAAAAGAAAGTAATCTATAGAAAATTATTGCGCTTATAGCCTGTCTTGTGATAAAATCATCCGTGTCAAATAAAATTTAGGAGGAGAGAAAAATGATGAGAGAAAGTTTAAAGCTCAAGAGAGTCCTCGTCAGCATCATGGTTGTGCTGATGATGGCTGCGTACATGCCTGGCATGGCATTTGCCGAAGAGGGCGGAGGCGGTCAACCGTCAATTGCGGAAGCCGACTGGAATTTTGATGCCGCAACGGGTACGTTGAATGGATTTAAAGACGGTAAGAACTTTAATAATCCCACTACACTCAACATACCGAAAGAGATCGGAGGAGTGCAGGTCAAAAAATTGGGGAAAAAGGCCTTTACCTACACTGCGCCAGAGTATTCGGGGAGTGATTTAAGGCGAGTGAAAAATCAAATCACGGCGGTCACTTTACCCGAAGGACTGGAAGATACCGGTACGTGGGCATTTCAGGGAAACAATCTGTCCGAGATCAAAATACCGTCATCGGTAAAGACGATCGGCGAGAGGACATTCTATGGCAACAGAAATTTGGAGAAAATCGAATTTGAAGCCCCTTCAGTCGTGAGCGAACTCGGTTCAAGCGTGTTTGAGGGATGCAATAAACTTGAAAAAATTGATTTGCCTGAGGGAATTAAGAAAATCGGGGTAAGAGCCTTCAACTCCACCAAGTTTAAAACCATGAAACTTCCGGAGAGTCTGGAAGAAATCGGAGGACAGGCGTTTTCGCTTTCAGGAGTGCAGGAAATAACCATCCCCGAGAATGTGACCAAGATAAACTTAAATGAGAGAGGGAAAGAAGACAGCGGTCTTTTCTTCAGGACTTTCGGGGACGATCTCTCGTTTACGGCTGACTCCGGTACAGCGAATGGAACGTTGACATTTACACGTGTTCATGACAAGTCCGGCAAGGCAAACGCCACCAACACGAGAGGAGTTGTCAACCCGCAGAAGGTCACGATAAATTTTGTGGATGAATCCGGAGAAAAGATCAAAGAACCGATAGAAGCTACCGGTTTTGAAAAGAATGCGATAAGGAAAAAAGGCTATTCAACTGAAATATACGACGGTGACGGACATTACTATACGGACTACAAGAATCCGTGGACGGATAGTCTTGCGACTGCCAGTTATTTAAAAGACAACCCGGAAAAACTTATAGGTGAAAACTATTACTCCTCCGGCAAGGAGTATGTGTTCACGGCGCCGGAACTTGAGGGCTATACCAAACCGGCGCAGCCTGTAACAAAGACGATAAGCGCTGCGGATCATACGGTTACTTTCACATACAAGGGCGAAGCAAAACCTGAGTTTGACTTCGAGGGCGAAGGCCTTACGGCAAGCGTGGAAAAAGGTGAAGTCGACAAGGGGAAGAAGATTGACCTGACGGTACACGAGCCTGCCGGGAAAAAACTCAAGAGTCTTACTGTTGGAGATGAGGATGTCACCGCGAAAGCGACTTTCGACGGCATAGATTATCACTACAGTTTTAAAATCGAAAAGAACACCAAAGTAAAGGTTGAATATGATACGGTTGAAGTTGAAAACACGCTGTCCGTGACCGCCGAAAAAAGCGAACTCAAAGTCGGAAACGGCACAGACTTTACCGTAAAGTACCGCGGAAAGGAAGTAACTCTGCCTAACGATGCCGTCGAAGTAAAGGTTGAGGGCGAAAAGAAAACCGAGGTTTCAGGGAATAATTTCTTCCCGTACGAATCCGGGGAATTCAAGGTGAATGTGGCTTCCAAAGCATATCCTGAACTGAAAGATTCGTTTACTGTCAAGGTGGATGCCATAGACGTGACCGTAAGACTGGAGGATTGCAGCAATACCGTTCTTCCGAAGACTAAGGTCACGCTTGATAAAATTTATCTTGAAAAGGGAAAGACATACTACAATGACTTCGTGTTTAAGGGTGCGACCCCTATAGTTGCGATTGAGAAAGCACTTCGTGAAAAACTGAATGTCAATACGGCATCCAAGGATGAATTTGACTGTTCATCGAACGGGAACTGGATGAAATTGCTCGGAAAAGATTTGTGGAAAAATATCAACGCAGATGGTTCCTATATGGTAGGTATCAACAATAAAATGGCGAGCAAAGGCGTCGGAGAAGCAAAGATTGAAGACGGTGACAGCGTGCTCGTCTACTACGATGACGCATGGATGACAGAGGAAAGAATATCGTATTTCGACAAAGAGGAATACGAAGTGACAGCCGGTAAAGACATGGAACTTTCGCTGACGAAGAGTGTGGTGGAAAAGGATCATAGCTGGAATATCATCGCGTACCATGAGGAACCCGTGAAGGACGTCACACTTGAAGTTAACGGCAAGGAAGTTCCCGAAGTCGTGTTTGACGATAGCGGTAAAGCAACATATAAATTTGATGAACCGGGTGAATACAGGATTTCAGCCGTAAACAAAGGGGAGAGCCATATCGTTCGCCCGTATGCGATTGTCAAGGTTACGGAAGATCTTGACAAGAAAGCGGCCGAAGCGGTCAAAAAGCAGATAGAAGAGCTGCCTGCGGTCGACGATCTTAAACTTGACGACGAGAACAAGGTTACGGAGGCGAGAGCCGCTTACGACGCTTTGAACGACGAGCAGAAAGCGATCGTCGGCGATGAAGCGAAGTCAAAACTTGAGACCGCCGAAAAGAAGATTGCGGAGCTTAAGAAAGCAAAAGAGGCTGCCGATAAAAAGGCTAAAGAAGAGAAAGAGGCTGCCGACAAGAAAGCTAAAGAAGCAAGAGAGGCGGCTGAGAAAAAAGCCAAGGAAGAACAGAAAGCGAAGGCCGACAAGGCCGCAGCCGAAGCGGTTGAAAAACTGATAGCCGCGCTCAAAGGCGACGGAAAAGACAAAAAAGACGTCGAAGCTGCGAGAAAGGCATATGATGCGCTGACCAAAGATCAGCAGAAGCTCATAAAGGACTACAACAAACTCACGAAGGCTGAGGAGAAGGTAAATGAAAACGAGAAGCTCTTCTCAAGCTCTAAAAATTTGAAAGTGAAAGGTTTCAAAGTAAAGCGTGCGAAAGGTCATAAGTTCAAGTTTACCTGGAAGAAAACAAAGGGTGCTGCGGGATACGTGGTTATGATCAAAAAACCCGGCAGCAAGAAATATACCGCATTCAAGACCCTGTCGAAGGGCAAGAAAGTTAAGTTTACAGGTAAAAAACTTAAAAAGGGCAAAAAGTACACTTTCAGAATCTGCGCTTACAGCAAGGTTGCGGGCGAAAAGGTTTTGGGGGTATGGAAGAAATCGAAAAAACTGATTTGCAGATAAGGAACAAGTGCAATGAAGATTCACTATGCGGGTGCATTCAATGGCGACATTGATAAATTGCCGCACCGGGAACATGAAAAAAATGCGGTTCGGTTCAATGAGCCCGAAACGCCGGAAGAATTGAAAAAAGTCGGGGCTCGAGTAGCCCCGACCATGTTTTTGGTTGAATCTATCCCGCTTTTTGTTCTTGGAATCTATCCTGTAGACCTTCCCGTTTTATCTTTTTTCGCAGGGGTGGGGCTTGTGGTATTGACACTGCCTGTTCATGAGCTGCTGCATGCGATATGCTTTAAAGAAGATGTATATATCTTTTCAAACCTCAAAAGGGGGATGGCGTTCACGGTCGGTACGGAGAGCATGACCAAAAAACGTTTTGTGTTCATGTCTCTGCTTCCGAATGTGGTACTCGGTCTGTTTCCGTACACTGCTTTTTTGGTGAGCCGGTTTTATTTAGGAGCGGCGGGTCATATTGCCGCCACGGGCATGACGGGATCCACAGCTGTCATGGAGACGATGGGTGTGATGGGCTTCTTTGCTCTACCCATGGGAGTTGGGGATTATGTAAATGTACGCAACTGTATTTTGCAGATGCCAAAGGATGCGCTTACGTATATCGACGGTATGCATTCCTATTGGTTCACCGAGGATTGCTGACCCGTAAACAAAGGGAGCAGGAAGTTTAATCTTGGGTGAATCTGTTTACCCGGCATGCGTATGCGTCCGCACGCCAAGATAAGACGTATGCCGATAAAAAAGATTGCGGCTGAGCTACTCTTTGCCGTTCCAACAGTACGTACAAAGCCTGCATGGGTCAATCCCGGTGGCCTCGAGCAAATCGTCAAGCCTTTGGAATGCCAATGTATCAAATTTAAGACGCTTTCTAATCTCCTCGACCATTTCCACGTAATTTGTGCTTTCCGGATCCGCATAATTTTCTATTATTTGCCTGGTAGGGTTTTCTCCCTCGCGGTCACGGATTATTCTCCGTGTGATATAGTCGTATTCCGACCTGGATCTGGAGAAATTCAAATATTTGCATCCGTACATTAATGGAGGACATGCAGTTCGTATATTTACCGATTCAGCTCCGTTTGCGTAAAGGTACTGAACGGTCTGCCCAAGCTGTGTGCCCCTTACTATAGAGTCATCTATCAGTAGCAATTTTCTGTTTTCGATCAACGATTTGACCGGAATTAGTTTCATGTGCGCTATGAGTTCGCGCTGGCTCTGCCTGCTGGGCATAAATGAACGTGGCCACGTGGGCGTGTATTTGATGAAGGGTCTTGCGTACGGTTTATTGGATTCATTGGAGTACCCGATCGCATGGGCAATTCCGCTGTCGGGTACGCCCGCAACGGTATCGACATCTGCATCGTCTCTTCTTGCAAGCATTCTGCCGCATCGGTAGCGCATATTTTCCACATTGATGCCCTCGTAGGAGGATGTGGGATAACCGAAATAGACCCACAGAAAGGTACAGATCCTCATTTCGTTTTGCGGTTGGGTGAGCACCTCGTATCCCTCTGCATTCATGTAAGCTATTTCACCCGGTCCAAGTTCATGACATTCTTCGTAGCCGAGGTTGATGAAAGCGGAACTCTCGAAGGTGGCGCAGTAGGCTCCGTCTTTTTTTGCTATTATGGCAGGTGTTCTTCCAAATTTATCCCGCATCACGTAGATTCCGTCTGTCGTCATGAGCAGAAGTGACATTGATCCGTCCACGCAGTCCTGCACGCGCTTGAGTCCCTCAACAAGGTTTCCCGCCTGATCTATCAGAACCCCCACAAGTTCGGTGTCATTGACTTTGCCGCCGCTCATTTCCATAAAATGAGTGTTGCCTCTCTCATATGCTTTGTGGACAAGTTCTTCGGAATTGTTGATTCTGCCGACCGTGGTCAGTGCGTAGCTGCCGTGGTGGGAACGTATCAGAAGCGGCTGAGGATCCGTGTCGGAAATACAGCCTATCCCTATGTTTCCCTCAAGTTCATCCAGATCACTATCAAATTTGGTTCTGAATGGGGAATTTTCGATATTGTGGATGGAACGGTGGAATCCGTCCTTGCCGTAGACGGCCATTCCGCCTCTTCGTGTCCCCAGATGGGAGTGATAATCTATACCGAAAAAAAGATCGTTAGTACAGCTCCCCTTGGAAGCAACCCCAAAAAATCCGCCCATTGTAAAGCCCTTTCTATGCATGTACATTAAAAACAATGTCAACATTATAGCACTAATTGGGGAGGAAACAGAACTATTTTCAAAAATTGTATCGAAAAGTTGCGGTAAGGCAATCTGAATAAAAATTCGACATATCGCATTGTGCAAAAAACGGCAAGGAAGTGATAACGCAAAAAATGCAAAACTTTCCCCGATCATATCTGCGCAAATTGCTTGACACTGTGATGTCCTTGCCATATAATCATTGTTAGCCTAATGCACAAGAAACAGGGTGACAATCTGAACAAGTCGTACCAAGAGCTATCGGCAAGGCACGTGCGGAAAGTTTCAAAAGACGGCTCTTGTGCATTTCAACCGTGCATTATATTTATGCGTTACATTTAAGAGAGGAAATGAAAAATATGAGAACCAATTTACACTTAATTATTTTAACGGCACTTTTCACGGCATTGACTGCGGTGGGGGCATTCATCAGGATTCCGGTGGGGCCTGCGCCAATAACGCTTCAGCTGTTGTTTATAGCGATGGCAGGTGTTGTGCTGGGACCGTTTTGGGGAGCTATGTCACAGATATTGTATGTTGCGCTGGGTCTGATCGGTGTGCCGATATTCACTGCAGGAGGTGGATTTTCATACGTGTATAATCCGACCTTCGGCTTCTTGCTAGGTTTCATTGCTGTGCCGGTGGTTATCGGGATCTTGCTTGACAGAACACGCAAGGCAAACTTTGTCGTGACTTTCTTCATAGTTATGCTGGGGATGTTGTCGTGCTACTTGATAGGTGTGCCTTACATGTATATGATTCTGCACAACGTTATGGGGACGCCGATCACTGTTTCAAAGGCACTTTTAACGGGATTTTTGATCTTCATACCGGGAGACATCGTGAAAAGTCTGGTGACGGCGTATCTGTCAAGAGTACTTACGCCCGTAATCTTGATGCTGCATCATACGAGAAAAGCCTGAGAATTGATGTAACCCTATACGAGAAAAGCCTGAGGATAGATGTTGAGGCATAGGCTAAAAACCGGAGCATAAATCAACCGTCCAATGCGTACGCAGGAAGTAATGCGTAGCGTGTAAATGATTAGAATCCTCTAACTAAAAACGTTGAAATTCCAACAGAAAGCGGTGGGGAGCGTTGACTCGCCCCGTTTTTTATTTGTCCGACAAAAAATACATGATTTAAATACAAAAAAGGATTTCTTTCCGTTGACTTTGAGGTTTTCGGGGAGTAAACTGAAGATGAAATTTGTATACATTATGTAACTTTTAATGGTCGTTCGACATTTTGCTGTTCGGCACTTATTCGGCAGGTTCGGTGATGGATCGTCTGCCGATAACCGGATGCCGGATGTGTTGTTCATAAGACCTACGAAAGGAGATATCAAGGTGAGAAAACTTAAGACAATGGATGGAAACGCCGCTGCGGCCCATGTGGCCTATGCCTTTTCCGAGGTTGCGGCAATTTACCCGATCACGCCGTCTTCGCCTATGGCAGAGAATATGGATGAATGGGTATCACAGGATCGAAGCAATGTTTTCGGTGAGCAGGTAAAAATTATTGAGATGGAATCAGAAGCAGGCGCAGCCGGTGCCGTGCACGGCGCTGTCGTTACCGGTTCCTATACCTCGACGTTTACGGCATCACAGGGGCTTTTGCTTATGATTCCGAACATGTATAAGATTGCAGCCGAACAGACTCCGACGGTCTTTCATGTGGCGGCGCGTGCTGTGTCCACTCACGCTTTGTCCATATTCGGGGATCACTCCGATGTAATGGCATGTCGCCAGACGGGTTTTGCGATGATAGCATCAAACAGCGTTCAGCAGGTAATGGATTTGGCGGCGGTGGCGCATCTTGCCACTGTGGATGGACGTGTGCCGATGCTTCACTTTTTCGACGGATTCAGAACTTCGCATGAGCAGCAGAAGATTGAAACATGGGATTACGATGAGCTGAAGAGCATGATGAATTGGGATGCCGTAAGAAGATACAAAAACAATGCGTTGAATCCGAATCATCCTTATGCAATGGGTTCGGCGGAACAGCCGGAAGCGTTCTTCCAGCACAGAGAAGCGTGTAACACGGTGTACAATGAGACACCTGACATAGTGAATAAGTATATGGAGAAGGTGAACGAGAAGATCGGAACCGATTACAAACCGTTCAACTATTACGGTGCGCCGGATGCCACAGACATCATAGTTGCGATGGGATCTGTCTGTGATGCTGCAGAAGAACTTATAGATGTGATGCTTAAGGACGGAAAAAAGGTCGGTATTCTGGAAGTACATCTTTACAGACCGTTTTCACCTAAATATATGCTGGCGGTAATGCCGGAAACGGTTAAAAATATTGCGGTTCTTGACAGAACCAAAGAACCTGGATCGGTTGCGGAACCTCTTTATCTTGATGTTGTTACGGCGCTCAAGGGAACGAGGTTTGAGAGTGCGAAGATGTACAGAGGACGCTATGGACTTGGATCAAAGGACGTTCAGCCGGGAGATCTTCTCGCAGCATTTGAGAACATGGAAAAACCTGACGGCAAGCATGAATTCACTCTGTCTATCAATGATGATGTGACTCATCTGTCGCTCACGCCGAGTCATTATCCGGACACCGCGCCCGAAGGAACGAAGGCATGCAAGTTTTGGGGATTGGGCGCTGACGGTACCGTTGGTGCGAACAAGAACAGCATTAAGATTATCGGTGACCACACGGATAAAAAAGTACAGGCGTATTTCCAATACGACTCGAAAAAATCCGGCGGTGTGACGATTTCACACTTGAGATTCGGAGACAAACCGATAAAATCCACATATTACGTAAAACAGGCAGATTTTGTCGCATGTCACAATTCGGCGTATTTGCAGAAGTACAATATGGTAGAGGATGTCAAACCGGGAGGGTTCTTCCTTCTCAATTGCGTCTGGAACGATGCTGAGTTGGAAGAACATGTGCCGGGCAAGGTAAAGAGATACATTGCAAAGAACAATATCAGGTTCTATACCTGCGATGCCGTTTCCGCCGCAAAGAAGATCGGTCTGGGTGCAAGGAGAACAAACTCCATTTTGCAGGCTGCATTCTTCAAACTGGCAAACATAATTCCTATTGACGAAGCCGAAAAATACATGAAAGAAATGATTCAGAAGAGTTACGGCAAGAAAGGTCAGGATGTTGTCGACATGAACTGGGCGGCGGTTGAAGCCGGAATCAAAAACGTTCATAAGGTTGAAGTTCCTGCCTCATGGCTTGAGGCTCCGGATGATCCGGCACCTGAAAAGTTGGTTGGACGTACCGAGGAAATGTCCGCATTCCTGAATGATATCCTTGTGCCTATGGCTACGATGAACGGCGACGATATACCTGTTTCCGCATATCTGACCAGTGCGGACGGGCAGGAACCTTCGGGTACTGCGGCATTTGAGAAGCGCGGTATAGCCACCGATGTTCCGCGTTGGTTGAAAGATAACTGTATCCAGTGCAACATGTGTTCATACGTATGTCCGCACGGAGTAATAAGGCCGTTTGTTATGGACGACAGCGAAACAGAAAGAGCTCTGGGCGATTATGTGAATATGATGGGCAAAGGCATGGAAGGCAAATACTTCTCGATAGGTATTTCCGCACTTGATTGCGTAGGATGCGGTTCCTGCGTGGACGTTTGTCCGGCAAAGGAAAAAGCTCTTCGCATGGAACCTGCTGAGGATGAGCTTGTCAATACAAATCAGGCAAAATTCGACTACCTTTTCCACGAGGTTGCCGAAAAGGAAGTGCCTTTTAAGGCAAACACCGTGAAAGGCTCACAGTTCATAAGACCGCTGCTTGAGTTCTCGGGAGCGTGCCCGGGATGCGGAGAGTCTCCGTATGCGAAGCTCATAACTCAGTTGTTCGGTGAGAGAATGTATATAGCCAATGCGACCGGATGCTCGTCGATATGGGGGCACAGTGCTCCAAGCACGCCGTATACGGTTAGCAAAAACGGCAGAGGTCCGGCGTGGTCCAACTCGCTGTTTGAAGACAATGCCGAATTTGGGCTGGGCATGGCGACTTCCGTCAATGCAAGGCGCAAAGAAGTTAAATCTGCTACGGAAAGGCTGAAGGATGTCCTCGGTGATACGGCTCAGTCATGGATAGACAACATGCAGGATGCCGAAGCCTCAAAAATTTCCGGAGATGCGCTTGTGGAAGCTTGTGAGAAGATTGCCGAAAGCAATGCGGATGCGCAGTTTGTTCTGGATAATAAAGACGTGCTGACCAAACCTTCAATGTGGATATTCGGTGGTGACGGATGGGCTTATGATATCGGATACGGCGGACTTGATCACGTGATCGCCTCAGGGGAAAACGTAAACATAATGGTATTCGATACCGAGGTTTACTCCAATACGGGAGGCCAGTCATCCAAATCAACGCCTACCGGTGCGGTTGCGAAGTTTGCAGCTGCCGGAAAGTCTGTCAAGAAGAAAGATCTTGCCCAGATTGCGATGGCGTACGGATATGTGTATGTTGCCAAAATCGCCATGGGCGCAGATCCGAATCAGACCCTTAAGGCTTTAAGAGAGGCGGAGGCATACGACGGTCCTTCACTGGTGATTGCATATTCGCCTTGCATCAACCACGGGATCAAAAAAGGCATGAACAAGTCGATGCAGGAGATGAAAGATGCGGTTAAGTCGGGATACTGGACTATGATGCGTTTCAATCCTACACTTGTCGCAGAAGGCAAGAATCCGCTTTCTATAGACAGCAAGGAACCTACGGAAAGCTTCAAGGACTTCATCATGGGAGAAGAGAGATATAAGTCTTTGAAGATAAAATTCCCTGAAAGAGCGGATCAGTTGTTTGAGGATGCCGAAAGACAGGCCAAAGAAAACTATAAGCGTCTGGTAAGCGAGAAAAAAGCTTACGATGAGATGATGTAGTACCGTCATGCAAAAGTTCAATGCCGCATATCGGCAGGTAAGGCCGGGATCGGAAAACAGATAAGCACGGAGTATTATGTCATTTGACTTGCAGCACCCCGAAAAGTAAGTTTAGCTTTCCGGGGTGCTTTTGATTTTCGCACAGGCAGCTTATTTTGCAAAGTGAACATCGGCACAGGCAGCTTATTTTGCAAAGATATTTGTTTTTTGGAGTGATAAAGTGGTATAATTTACGACATGGTATAATTTACTGAAGGCGTGACAAGTCATCGTTTGACCGGTTTGGTATAAATTTGATGATGAGAGCGAAACATCGTTTTATGGGGAGGTTTCCGTGAGAGAACATATAGGGAAGCGATATTATAAATTGGGGCTATCGGTACTTTTGACCGGGATCGGTGTGGTTATTTTTTATTTTGTGCTGAAAAATCTCGGTGGTATAGGTAAAGAAATTTCGCTGGTGATAAAGATCCTGATGCCTTTTATATACGGATTTGTCATGGCGTATCTGCTGTGCCCGCTATTCAATCTGGTCACCAGAAAGATATACCATTTCACGAATAAAAAACTGGGGAAAAAGAGGGCATTTCGCTTGTCAAAGGTATTGGCGTCGATTTCCTCGGTGGCGGTTGTTATCGGCATTTTTGCGGCGGTGGCCGTCCTGCTTGTTCCGCAACTTGCGGGAAGTATTTTTTCGCTGGTAAATGTTATGCCTGCGAGAATTGAGGATTTTAACAAATGGCTCACCGATTTTATAGGAAATACCGCAGATCCTAAAATACTTAAATTTATCCAAAACAGTGTGAGTAACGCATCGGAATATGTGGTAAAAATAATAAAGGCATCTCTTATGAGAGGAATGGGAAGCTATTTTGAGGTAATTTCAAAAGGTGTTGTCGCAACGCTCAGCACATTCCTCAACCTGCTTATAGGAATAGTGGCGTCACTGTATTTTCTGAACGGAAAAGAAAAGTTCAAGGCGCAGATAAAAAAGCTTACGTATGCGCTCTTCAGTAGAGACAGAGCCGAAGCAATATTCGATTTCGGCAATTTCGTAAACAGAACGTTTGGCGGATTCATAAACGGCAAGATTATAGATTCCATAATCATCGGGATGATATGCTACCTGGCAATGCTCATTTTCCGGATGCCGTATGCGCCTTTGTGCAGCGTTATAGTCGGGGTCACCAATGTGATTCCTTTCTTTGGCCCGTTTATCGGGGCGGTACCGTCCATAATCATAATAGCCGTGAACAACCCTATAAAAGCCGCGGAGTTTATGGTTTGGATATTTGTGCTTCAGCAATTTGACGGTAGTGTGCTGGGTCCCAAGATACTCGGTGAAACCACAGGCCTTTCAAGTTTCTGGGTAATGTTTGCGATAGTGCTCGGCGGCGGACTGTTCGGATTTTTGGGTATGTTGCTCGGAGTGCCGGTACTTGCGGTCGCATATCACTACTTCAAGAAGAATATGGAAAAAAGGCTGGTATACAAGGAACTGCCTGCACATACGGATGAGTACATAGAATTCAACAAATATGACATCGACAGAAAGGATATATTATGATCATACTGAAAGATGTTGATATGAGTAAATATACGACTTTTAAAGCTGGAGGGCATGCACGAAGAATGTTCGTTTGTGAATCTGAAAAAGATATTGCGGATGCGCTGGCGGAAATAAAGGCGAAAAAAGAAAAGTACATAGTGCTCGGCAACGGCTCCAACACACTTGTCAGGGATACGGGATTTTCGGGGACGGTGATAACGTTCGGGGACGGGTTCTCGAAGATCAATGTGGAAGGCGAAAATCTGGAATGCGGCGCAAGCGCGTTGATGTCGTCGGTGGCGAAGAAAGCCCTTGAACATGCTTTGACAGGATTTGAATTTGCTGCAGGTATACCCGGAAGTATCGGGGGAGCGTTTTTCATGAATGCCGGAGCATACGGTGCGGAGATCAAAGATATAGCCAAGAGCGCAAAAGTTCTGTCATATAAAAGCGGAGAAATTGAAACGCTGACATGCGATGCGATGGGATTCGGTTATAGGCACAGTAATTTTCAGGAAACCGGAGATATAATTCTCTCGGTTGCAATATCGCTGAAAGGAGGGTGCAGGGACAATATAGCGGCCGAAATGAAAGAACTTACAGACAGGCGAAATAAGGCACAGCCGGTAAACTATCCGAGTGCGGGAAGCTTTTTCAAACGACCGGAAGGATACTTTGCGGGGAAACTGGTGCAAGAGGCAGGGCTAAAAGGCTTTTGCATAGGTGGAGCGGAGGTATCGGAAAAGCATGCCGGATTCATTATAAACAAGGGGAATGCAACGGCGACGGATATCATAGATCTAATGGAGTTGATTCAGGAAAAGGTATATGAAAAATTCAATGTCACACTTGAACCGGAGGTAAGAATAATTGGAGATTGATATTAGCAAATACAGGATGACTTTTGATTATCACACTCATACGCTCTATTCGCCGGGAATCTTGAAGCCCCACGGCAAGGGAACAATGGAGCAAAATGTGCAGGCTGCGATCGCAAAAGGACTTAAGGGTATCGCCATTTCCGATCACGGTCCTGGACATAGGTTCTACGGTATGAAGAGAGATAAGATCAAGGAAATGCAGGATGAGATTTTCAGACTCAGAGATAAATATCCTGAGATTGAAATATATTTCAGTGTGGAAGCCAATGTTATACTGAGAAAAAAGGGCAACTGTCTGGATATAAAACCCCAAGAGAGGGATTTTTTTGACTTTCTTTTGGCCGGCTATCACCTTGGAACTTCGCGTTCCAACATGATTGGTAACTGGTGCGATGAGCACAAGTTGACTTTCCCAAATGAGCGCAGAAGACTTCTCAAAGAAAACACGTGGATGACCATAAAGGCGATAAGAGACAACGATATCAAGATCCTGACACACCCGGGTGACAAAGGTCAATTCGATATAGGACTCATAGCAAGAGCATGTGCCGACAGAGGGACGTGGATGGAGATAAATAATTCGCATAAGCATATGACGGTTGAGGAAATAAAGATCGCGATGAAAGAAGACGTAAAATTCGTGATCGGAAGCGACGCCCACTCTCCCGAATGGGTCGGAGGATTTGAAAAAGGATTGGAAAGAGCCTTTGAAGCAGGACTTCCTCTCGATAGGATAGTGAACGTTGAGGAGAGGTGAACAGAATGGAAAAAATAAAGGTGATTATCATATCCGGTATGTCGGGTGCGGGGAAAACGCATGCGGCGGACTGGTTTGAGGATCATGGATATTACTGTATAGACAATATGCCTCCGTCGCTTATAAGGAGCTTTTTGGAATTATCCACTTTCAGGAGAATCAAGAGCATGCGCGCCGCATTTGTGGTGGATATACGTAGCGACCAGTTTTTCAGCGGTTTAAATGATACCATAGACTATCTTAAGATGAGGGACGATATAGAATTCAGCATTCTTTTTGTGGATGCCTCGGATGCCACATTGATAAAGAGATACAATGAGTCGAGACGCCATCATCCGCTTACGTACGGCAGAACCAGCGAAGAGATAATTGAGCGGGAGAGAAGTATGCTCGCCGATCTGAAAGCGCGCTCAAACCACGTGATAGATACCACCAACCTAAAAGTTTCCAACTTCAGTCAGGTTATGGAGAAGATATTTGGAGATGGTGAAAAGGGAGCGAATCCGTTTGCCATAAACGTCATTTCGTTCGGCTTCAAATATGGACTTCCGCTGGAGACAGATATGATATTTGATGTCAGATTCATACCCAACCCTTACTATGTCAACAGCCTCAAGCGTCTGACAGGTAACAACAAGAAAGTGCAGCAATACGTACTTAAACAAAAGGTCGCACAGGATTTTATCATGCAGCTCAAGCAGATGATAGATACGCTTACACCGTGTTATGCCAAAGAAGGGAAGAATCATCTTAATATAGCGTTTGGATGTACGGGAGGTCAGCACAGATCGGTCACACTTGCAAATGAGATGGGAAAGATATTCAAAGATACCGGATACAGAGTCACTGTCGAACATAGAGAACTTTAGCGGCGGGAAGTGAAATTTAGTCGTTTTAATCGTCGTTTGAGTCCGGGATATATTCCATGATTTCCTCGATCCTACAATCCAAAATTGTGCATAAATCGTTCACAGTAGTCGTTGTCAACGGCTTGTTTCTGCGTATCCTGTCTATAGTTGAGGCACTTATTCTATATTTATGAATCAACTTATAGGTAGATATCCCCTTATCTTTCATTGTTTTACGCATTGGATCATACTTTATCATTTCATCGTTTCCTGTCGTCGATAAAATTATAAAATATTCACACCACAATACATATACTCCATAAAGCGACCATGTCTGCCTTGTAGGCAAGAGCAATTATTTTATCGAAATAACATTGTATTTTCACGTTTTTTTTTGTAAAATGATACTGCTGTCTTTAAAATCATACCAAGGAGGAATTGAATGCAAATACTCGTACTTATCGCAGTTTATACAATTATATATATATATACCGTATCACAGGTCAACCACTGGCTCAAGACCATGTCCAAAAGCGTTTTGCCAAGGGTTATTGCGGACATAATTTTGGTGATGCCCGGGCTGATGCCGGTGGGTGCCGCTTTCATTGAACGGGGATCGCTCAGGAACGTTCTGGAAACCAACGGCAATTTATGGTTCGGCTATTTTATCTATTTGACCGGTTTTTTGCTTGTTTTCAACGTGCTCAGGTTTATTTTGTGGATAGCCAATCATAACAAGAAAGCAAGAGCACCGGAGGCGCCTTGGCTTGGGGGCACCGTTCTGTGCGTCTGCGTGCTTCTTTCACTGTCGTTGAACGTTTTTGGCCACGTGAATTCGCATAAAGTGAGAACAGCAAAGTACAATGTCACCGTGGCGAAAAAGACCACTACATCGGGAAAACTTAAGATAGTATTATTGTCAGACTTGCAGCTCGGCGCAAATACGCACCTGCAGCAGCTGAAAGCCATGGTCAGGGAAATAAACAAACAGAACCCGGACACCGTTCTGATAGCGGGCAATACGTTCAACAGTAACTACAGTGCGCTAAAGGATCCGGACACTTATATTGGCATACTGAAACAAATCAAAGCAAAGCAGGGGGTTTATGCGGTCTATGGAAGCAGAGATACCGAACAGTCGTTGTTTGCGGGATTTGCCATGACTTCAGATATTCCCAAACCTAACAGAGAAAAAGTGGCAAAGTTTCTGAAAACTGCCGGGATTCAGGTTTTGGACGACATGACCATTTACATAAACGGGGTTCAGATAGTTGGAAGAAAGGATTCGGAGCATACGACTTACGACAAGCCGATGTCGGCATCGTCTCTCATAAGTCCTCTCGATACTCACATGCCTATATTGGTACTCCAGAGTAAACCGGGAGATTTCAAGGCTCTTCAGGCTTGTGGCGTCGACCTTGCACTTAGCGGACATACGAGAAACGGACAGTATTTTCCGTTTAATATATTGACATCTTTTCTTTATGAAAATCCATACGGACTTGAGAGCATACACAACGTATATTCAGTTGTGACTTCTGGTGTCGGTTCAAGCGGCGCACCGATAAGAATAGGAACACGAAGTGAAATTGCGGTTATAAATATCCAGTATTGAGCGCATTGAACACAGCATATCAAAAAAGGCTTGCATCCCCGGGAAACTTCAAACGGCACTTTTTGGGGCTTGCAAGCATTTTTGATATTTTTGTCCTATAACACTACTTTTCAATGATAACTTCTCTGCTCCCGGAAGTTATCAAACTTTTGGTCAGTACGGTGGCACCAAGGTATTTTTGTGCGTTTTCGGCGATCGCATCCATGGCCTTAAGCACATCGTCGTGGCGAGCCGGATCGACACTCTCGATAATCATGAACGCATTTTCGGTGGCGTTGGTCAGCATGGTTCTCTGACCGTCTCTCCAGTTCCAGCATCTGCATACAGCCCCTTCGTCATCAAGGTAACAGAGCTCACCGGGAAGCGTGGGATTGTTTTCTTCATCGCCAAGCGCAAGGAAACTGTCGCCTCCTTCTTTGCTCACGGTGAGCCGCAGGTCGCCGGCAAAGTGATCTATGTCTTCTCCACCTACAGGTAGCGCATAATTCAGGGAAACGGCGTTGTATATGTCCACAAGCGGATTGATGCCGCCCACATAATTGCCTTTCTCCACTCGGGAAAGCAGCGCTTCTATAGACGCGCGATTCCCTTTCTTTTTTTTAAATTTCTGAAAGGCTTCTCGCCATACTCCCACGACAGGGTTCTTTGAAAGGGGGGTGGCAGGGATCCATTTGAGAGCTTCCTCATTGGCTTTTGCAAGGTCGTCTCTGATCGCCTCGCTTTCGGAATAAACCTGCTCGCTGTTATCGACGTTGTTTAAGACAACAATCCCTATTTCGGCTTCCGGGAAAAGCTCCCAAAAAGAATCTTCCGCAATAAATTTTTTCATGGTAACACCACTCCATTTCGTTTTAAATTCGTAAACAAATTGATTTTTCACATGATAACACAGTTTAGCACTTATAACAACAGAGAGAAGGAGTGAATTTCAGCGCATAAGTATTTCCATTGACTCTCGAACGGCGTCATTTGACTTGCAGCATCCTCATGGAGTTGAGTACACACAGTGTGGCAACGCCTACATCTGCAAAGACGGCGGCCCACATGTTCGCAAGACCGAGAGCACCGAGTGCGAGCACGGCGAATTTTACACCGATAGCGAAAACGATATTTGTTTTTACTATTGAGATAGTATTCTTTGCTATATCCACAACCTTGCCTATCTTGTTTATGTCATCGTCCATTATGACTATGTCTGCGGCTTCTATGGCGGCGTCGGAGCCCATGCTACCCATGGCAAAACCGATATCGGCTCTTGTGAGAACCGGAGCATCGTTTATTCCATCGCCGACAAAACCCAGACATTCGTTTGTCCTTTTTTCCTCCAAGAGACTTTCGAGTCGTTCAACTTTATCCTGGGGAAGAAGATCAGCGTGAGTTTCGTCGATACCGAGTGTTGCGGCCACCTTGCATGCAACTTCTTTTCTATCGCCCGTTAACATTATGCATGATACTACTCCCGCCGATTTTATGGCTGCAATGGCCTCTTTTACTCCTTCTTTTATTGCATCCGAGATAAGGATACTGCCTACGAAGTTTCCGTCCACTGCGACATAGACCGCAGTTCCCACGCCGGATGCGGGAATATATTCGATTGAGGATGAATTCATGAATTTCCCGTTGCCGATCAGGATGGGTTTGCCATCTATTTCGGCTCTCACGCCTTGCCCGGATATTTCTTCGACGCTCGAGACTTCTCTCATATCGGGGGGTCTTCCATAGGCGTTTTTTATCGACTGGGCGATGGGGTGGGTAGAGTAATTTTCTGCCATCGCTGCAAGTTTCAAAAGTTCCTCGCCTGCGATGCCGATGGGATTGATCTCGGAAACTTTAAACTCACCTTTGGTCAGCGTTCCCGTCTTGTCAAATACGACGGTTCTCATTTTTGCGACCGCTTCAAGGTAATTGCCGCCTTTGACAAGAATCCCGGCTTTGGATGCGGCACCTATACCGCCGAAGAATCCTAACGGAACCGATATGACAAGTGCACAAGGGCAGGAAATTACCAGAAATACACAGGCTCTCTGTAGCCAATCAGAGAAAACCTCGCCCAAGAAGAGCGGAGGGACAAATGCGAGAAGGACTGCGCTTACGGTAACAAACGGCGTATACACCTTCGCGAATCTGGTGATGAAATTTTCCATTCTTGCTTTTTTTTCACCGGCATTTTCTACAAGCTCAAGTATCCTCGAAACTGTCGAATCCTCGAAAATTTTACTTGTTTTAACTTTAAGAAGACCGTTACCGTTGACACAGCCGCTGATGACTTCCTCACCTGCGATGGCATGCTTGGGTACCGGTTCTCCGGTGAGTGCGGAGGTATCCACCATCGAATCGCCCTCCATAACCGTTCCGTCAAGAGGAATTTTTTCACCGGGCTTGACCACTATGATGCTTCCGATCTCAACATCCTCAGGATCCACCCTTTGGATATTTCCGTCGACCTCGAGATTGGCGTATTCAGGACAAATTTCCATGAGCTCCTTGATTGATCCCCGGCTTTTGTTGACCGCATAGCTTTGGAACAGTTCTCCAAGTTGGTAGAACAGCATTACAGCCAGTGCTTCGGAAAATTCTCTGACGCCAAATGCACCGAATGTGGCTATTATCATGAGAAAGTTTTCGTCAAAAATCTGACCGTGTCTGATATTTCCCGCCGCTCTGTAAAGCACATCGTAGGAAACAAGCAGGTATGGGGGAATATAGAGGATATACCCGATCCAAAACTTACCTGCCGTGACATCTTCCAAAGTGGTGTGGAGCAGTATTTCAAGCACGACAAAACAGAAACCGCCTATCAGAAATCTTATTAAATCTCTTTTTAGTTTAGCGTTCATAGTCTATTCCTCTTCTATATGATATAACATTTCGGTTAACACTTCTATTCCTCCACCATTTTGATCACCGGCTCTGTGCAAGTAAAACATAGAGTTGCCGTCTACATTACTATTTTGATGCCCGGCTCTATCTTGTCACAGCATTTCTGCGCTTGAGCCATTATTGCATCAAAGTCCCCCTCATCAGCTTCGACGGTTAATTTCTGCATCATGAAATTGATATTCGCATTTTCGACTCCCGGGATCTTTTTAATGGCATCTTCCATCTTTGCCGCACAATGTGCACATTGCAGTTCATCCATCTTAAATTTCTTCTTCATTTTTTAGCCTTTCCTTTCGTTTGTTCAATGTTTCGGCTCCTGCGTCTTGTGTGTTTTCTTTTTTTGTTGCTCGCTTTTGGGACATGTGCTTACTCAAGCACATGTTCCATACCGTTATTGATTATGGTTTCGACATGTCCGTCCGCAATCGAGTAGTAGACAACTCTGCCGCTGCGCCTGTTTCTGACAAGGTTGGTCTGCTTCAATATCCTAAGCTGGTGCGAAACCGCCGATTTCGACATTCCCAAAAGTGCTGAAATATCGCAGACGCACATTTCTTTTTGAATAAGTGCACAGAGTATCTTCAATCTGGTGGAATCGCTGAAAACCTTAAACGTATCCGCCAAATCCATCAAAGTGTCTTCGGACGGCATATGGTCTCTGACTTCCAGCACCACATCCTCGTGAATGGTATTGCAATCGCAGCGATACATATTATAATTTTCTTCCATGTACACCTCCTTGTCAGGTTTTCCGAGCTGCCTGCTTGCTGTGTTTTGGTATTAACCTTTGCATCAGGGATGCGTGGTACCATACTCGAAAAATTATTTGATATTCTATATAAGCTAACGACGATTGAACAATTGAATAGTTGAATCATTGTTCAACTATATTATATATATTTAAGAGTGGCTGTCAATGGGAAAATCAAATTATCTTTAAAAAAATGACGTGGGTCAAATGAAAAAGTAACGTGGGCTGTCAAAATTAAAGAAAAGATCCGCAAATGAGCAAGAAATAATGATATAATTGATGTCAGATCGGCGAGCTCGGAGTCCGAACCATAAAGCGGCGAGCGGGTCATTTTGTCACTTGAAGGCAAAGTGAGGCAGGGTGCATTCCGCAGCATCGGGAGTGACTTTGGAGAATGCCGTGTGCGCATTGATTAAGTTGGATATTTTATACGGAGGCAAGCAATGAAAGAATTTAAACCATTCAAAGAGGGAAAGGTAAGAGAAATTTACGATAACGGAGACAGTTTAATCATGGTGGCGACAGACAGGATATCGGCATTTGACCATATTCTGGGCAATGAAATCACGGGTAAAGGGGCGGTTTTGACGCAGATATCAAAATTCTGGTTTGATTTGACGGCCGATATTGTGCCAAATCATATGATCACGGTAGACAATAACGACATGCCGGAATTTTTCAGGCAGGAAAAATACATCGGAAACAGCATGGTCTGCAAAAAGCTCAAAATGCTACCGATAGAGTGTATAGTTCGCGGTTATATAACGGGAAGCGGCTGGGAGAGCTACAAAAAAGATGCAAAGGTATGCGGAATAAAATTGCCCGAAGGGCTCAAGGAATCAGAAAAACTTCCCGAACCGATATATACACCGAGCACAAAGGGAGAGATCGGGGAACACGATGAGAACATTTCATTTGAAGAGAGCATCGACGTTATAGAAAAGGCGTTTCCGGGTAAGGGAAGCGAATACGCGACCAAGTTAAGGGATTGCACGGTTGCGCTTTATGAGAAATGTGCGCAATACGCACTCGACAGAGGAATCATAATAGCCGACACCAAATTTGAATTTGGACTGGACGAGAACGGTGAGATAATACTCGGTGATGAAATGCTCACTCCGGACAGCTCCAGATTCTGGCCGCTGCAAGGATATGAGCCCGGGAAATCACAGCCCTCTTACGACAAGCAGTTTGTGAGGGACTGGCTGAAAGAAAATCCGGAAAGTGGATATTTGCTTCCGGAATGCATAATAGAAAAAACTATAGCAAAGTATAAGGAGGCGTATGAGCTTTTGACCGAGCATGCATTCAAATAGTGCAAACACGCCGATGATTCAGCTGCCGAAGCGCAAAGCTCTGCCGCTAAGCGTAAATTGCGAAAACATGAGTACAGCTTGTCGTTCCATGACTTGACGGTTTTATGAGGCGTGCGAAATCTCGCAAAATCTAATGATTTGGTCATGTTTGTGTGCTTTATGTCAAAGCAATATCTTAATTTTCTCGTTTCTTCCTCATAAAGACTTCCGACGGGCAACACCAAAACCCACAGTTCTGTATTAGAATGAGGATACAGTTAACTGTGACAAGAGATTTTATTTCATAAGCTGAAAGGGGAAACATTGATGAACATAACAGGGAAAAAAATTGCAAATTCCATGGTCGCGGCAGTCGCAACGCTTGCTTTGGCTTTCGGTCCGGTGTCGAGCATGGCCGGTGATGTCCATGCGGCTTCCACATCAAAGGGTAAAGAGGTTAAAAGTGAGGTCAAGAGTACCGCTTCGAGCGATAAAGCAGGCACAGGCAGTACAAACAACACAGATAAGATGAAAATAAGGGCGGGCAAAGGCAAGCCGCCAAAACCGCCAAAGGACGCCAAAGGCAAGCCGCCAAAACCGCCAAAACCCGCGAAGATCAATAAACTGTCGGTTTCTCAAAAAAGTGGGAACAAGAGAGTGTATCTGACATTCAGATGGAGCAAATCCGGCAATGCGGAAAAATATGGAATTTACCTTAAAAAAAATGGCAAGTGGAAACAAATAGAGACTACGGGAAAAAACAGCTTTAAATATACCGTAAAACCCCTGAAAAAGTATACTTTCGGCGTAAGGGGTATAAGAGGTGAAAATATGGGGAAACTTAAAACCATAAAGTTTAAGACCGTGGAGGCAGCCATCCCGTATTGATGATATGGTAGGCGTTACACATGAATTCGCCGCCGGGGGATATGCGGGAAAACGCCGGGTGATAAAAAAATCGGCGTGCGGTATGTGGAACGTATGCCCGAACGATAAACACCGGAAAAGAGATTAAAAAACGCCACGGCAGACAGCAAAACCCGCAGCCTGCCGTGGCGTTCCATTGTAGGAAGAAATCATTGAAAATCGAAGTTCTTGATTGTTCCTAGAAAGGGCGAAACTTTATTAAAACGAAGCTGTTTCGGTGATTCGGCATGACAACGAATTACCCCAACATTCCCATGTGAGTAAGTGTCCGCACGAGCTGGCTGACGTAGCTCATTTCATTATCGTACCACGAAACCACCCGTACCTCATAGATGTGTGTTCCGCATTTCTGAACAAGGGTTTGGGTTGCATCAAACAGAGAGCCGTAGCTCATCCCTATGGTATCGCTTGAAACGATCTCATCTTCCGTGTATCCGAAAGAATCGCTTGAGGAATCTTTCATCTTGGCGTTGATCCCCGCCACGCTGACCGAATCTGTCGTGTCTTTCAACGTGGCATCCAAAATAGTTATGGAACCACTTGAAACGGGGACTCTCTGAGCGGAGCCTATCAGTTTTCCGTCAAGTTCCGGGATCACAAGGCCGATCGCTTTGGCGGCTCCGGAACTTGTCGGTACAATATTTTCGGCACCTGCCCTTGACCGGCGGAGATTACCTTTTCGCTGAGGCCCGTCGAGGAGCATCTGATCCGCCGTATACGCATGTATCGTTGTCATAAAGCCTGTCCTTAGCTCACGATAATCGTTCAGCGCCTTTGCCATGGGAGCGAGACAATTGGTTGTGCATGAGGCACCGGAAACGATTTTGTCGTCCGGTGTGAGGATGTCGTGATTGGTTCCGTACACGATCGTTTTGACATCATTTCCCGCAGGGGCGGATATCAGCACTTTCTTTGCACCGGCGCGCAGATGAGACTCTGCCTTTTCTCGTGAAGTGTACAATCCCGTGCACTCCAATACTATGTCTATATTCGATTCTTTCCATGGAAGCAGGGATGCGTCCGATTCGGAGAAAATTGTCACACGTTTGTCGTTGACTGTTATGGAGTTCCGGTCAAAGCCCACTGAATGTCCGTGAAAACCTCCCTGCACGGTGTCATATTTCAATAGATAAGCGATCATCTCAGGCGAGGCAAGATCGTTGATTGCCACGATATCGAAGTTGCTGTCATCTATAATCTTCCTGAAAGAAAGCCTGCCTATCCTGCCGAATCCGTTTATAGCCAATCTTATACTCATGATATTCTCCCATTATTTCCTGTTTCACCACGGAACGCATCTGCAACCGCAACCGTTAAAAATTTTACGAAATTATACCATGTTTTTCCCGGTTTTGCGATGGGGAGAACGACTTTTGATATTTTTCACGCCAATCCCGATGTGAGTTGTTGTATAATTAACCCTATGGAGATTTCTTTTCGTATTTTTGGGTGCTTCATTATTTTACTGCGTTGGGATTGATCTCTATATTTATTATTGAAAACTCAACAATAATTTTACAATATGAAAGCTCATAGGAGATTTATCAATGGATTTTAAAAAGTAAACTTATATCATGTATTTGATAGTTTTGATAATAAAGCTCTAATTCCGGAACTTTTGGATGGTATGTATGCTGAACTTCCGGAAAAGAAACGGTAAATCAACAAATATTTTCGTTTGCCCCTTGTAAAGCGCAGTAAAATGTGTTAAAGTAGCGGAAATCGATCAAATGAGGAACAAAAATGAAGAATTTTTCGGCTATGGCAAAATACTATTATTACTACTTTTACTTTTTCTTTAATAGCGAAGAAGAAGCGTTTTGCTGTACGGAAAGAAGCCGGGGAGTTTGAAGAAAACATTTGATTCATATCGGTATTAGGTAACGTAATCCTTGCAGCTGACGCTTGCGGGGATTTTTTTATTAACGAAGGAGGTTATTATGGTAACAATATTGAAAATCGGAACATCGGATGAACAGAAGAAGTTGTTGATCCATTGGTTTGAGGAGCAGGGACTCAATGTAAACGAGTATGAGAATGATGGGCAGACTGTGTTGGGCTTGATAGGGGATATTTCCCGGGTGGATATCGATATGCTCGAGCAGCTGGATATTGTTGAACAGGTGGTCGAGATATCGGAACCGTTCAAGAAAACGAATAGGAAATTTCAGCAAGAGGATTCTGTCATTGATGTGAGCGGAAGGAAGATTGGCGGCGGAAATTTTACAGTGATAGCCGGACCCTGCTCGGTGGAAACGGAAGAGCAGATAATAGAGGTTGCGGAGGCGGTGAAAGCTTCGGGCGCGTCGCTGCTCAGAGGCGGGGCATTCAAACCGCGGACATCCCCTTATGATTTTCAGGGTTTGAAAGCGGAAGGTCTCAGACTTCTTTTGTTGGCAAGGAAAGCAACGGGGCTTCCAATAGTGACCGAGATAATGAATCAGGATCATTTGGATTTATTTTCGGATGTGGATGTTATACAGGTTGGAGCCAGAAACATGCAAAACTTTGAGCTGCTGAAGGAGCTTGGGAGAAGTCGCAAACCTATTTTGCTCAAGCGTGGTCTTGCAAATACCATAAAGGAGCTTCTGATGAGCGCAGAGTACATAATGAGTGGGGGGAACGAAAACATAATACTCTGCGAGAGAGGAATAAGGACGTTTGAAACGTACACCAGAAACACTTTGGATCTTTCGGTTATCCCGGTTTTGCACAATCTTACGCATCTGCCGGTTATAGTAGATCCGAGCCACGCCACGGGGCATTCCAATCTCGTGGAGCCTATGGCGATGGCGGCAACCGCAGGCGGCGCGGACGGAATTATGATAGAAGTGCACAATAATCCGCCCATGGCTCTTTGCGACGGTCCGCAATCCCTTACACCGGCACAGTTTGACGAAACAATGAGAAAGATCATGAAAATCAGGGAGGTAGTGGCATGAAAGTAGGTATAGTTGGACTCGGATTGGTTGGAGGTTCGTTGGCGAAGGCCTACAAGAAAGCAGAGGTCGAGGTTTTTGGTGCTGACATTGACATACTTACGCAGGAGTATGCACAGCTTGACGGCGCCGTGGACGGAATATTGGATGACGAAACGGTGAAAGAATGTGATTTGATTTTGATTGCAATTACCCCCGAAAAAGCGGTAGAATGGTTTAAGAAGAACAGTGAATTGATTTCACCGAAAACCGTTGTCATAGACTGCTGCGGAACGAAGCGTTTTGTTTGTGAGGAGTGTTCCAAGATAGCACAGGAGAAAGGGATCGTATACATGGGTGGACATCCCATGGCGGGAAGCGAAATGGGAGGTTACAAAAACAGTTCGGGCGATCTTTTCAGAAATGCGCCGTTCATTCTGGTTCCCGAAACTACCGACAACATAGATCTCCTCATGAAAGTTAAGGGCATGTTGATGCTCGCCGGATTCGGAAGAGTCGGTGTTACCACGGCATGCGAGCACGACAGAGTCATAGCATTCACGTCCCAGATGCCGCATATACTGTCAAATGCGTTCATCAAGAGCAAGACCGCATTGATAGACAGTCAGATGATTTCTGCGGGTAGTTATCAGGATTTTACGCGGGTAGCGTACCTGGATGAGAAGATGTGGTCGGAATTATTTTTGGAGAACAGGGCAAATCTTTTGGAGGAACTCAAAGGATTTATATGTGAACTGTCAAAATACGAAAAAGCGATGCAAGACAATGACAGGAAGGAGCTGGAGAGGCTCCTTGGAGAAGGCAAGCGGGCAAAGAGAGAAGTTTTGGAGAAATGCGGACCGGCTCAGATAAATGCGGAATGACAAAAGGAGTGCGGTTAAAAGAAAACGCTAAGAAGAGAACGCTAAAAAGAGCATGATAAGCGTAGAACGATACATGGAAAAGGATAAACGGAGAACAGGGCGTGGGAGTTAAAATAAAAATCATACCATCAAAATCATATGCACACAGGGCGATGATATGTGCGGCTCTTTCGGAGAATAAAAGCACGGTCAGGTGTGATTTTCCCTCAAAGGATATCGAGGCAACAAGAGCATGTGTAGATGTTCTGAAAAACGGAGGCACTCTCCTGAAGTGCGGCGAAAGCGGATCCACATTGAGATTTCTGCTTCCCGTGTTTGCGGCTTTGGGGAGAAAAGGAATTTTCGTACCGGAAGGAAGACTGGCAGCCAGACCTCTTTCACCGCTTTATGAGGAACTGCAGTCGCACGGATGCATCTTGAGTCCCAAAGGGGAAAGCCCGATCACCGTTGAAGGTAAGCTTATTCCGGGAACATTCCATCTTCCGGGGAACATTTCTTCACAGTATATAAGCGGTCTTATGATGGCGCTTCCTCTTCTTGAGGGCAAAAGCAGAATCGATATAGAGGGTGAACTTGAGTCGGCAGCATACGTGGATATGACGCTTGAAGTGCTTTCGGCATATGACATAGTTTGGATAAAAAAGGTTACATCAAAGGGCGTATCTTATGAAATCCCGTATAAACAGAAGTACTCGGGACCGGAAACCTTTTATGTTGAGGGAGATTGGTCGGCGGCGGCTTTCTGGCTTTGTGCGGGAGTAATCGGAAAGAATGCAGTGACTGTGAGTGGCCTTAATCTCCGATCGAGCCAGGGCGACAGGCAGATTGTCGATATCCTGAAGGTTTTCGGTGCTGAAGTTGATGAAGAAGGTGACAGCGTGACCGCATATCCTTCTCAGCTGCACGGGGCGGATATCGATCTTGCGGCGATTCCCGATCTGGGGCCGGTCATAGCGCTTCTGGGGTGTGCCGCTTACGGAAAAACACGTTTGTTAAATGCGGGGAGATTGAGACTGAAAGAAAGCGATCGACTTAAGGCAATCGCAGAGAATTTAAAGCTCTTGGGCGGCAAGGTCAAAGAGAAGAAGGATGGGCTGCTGATAAAGGGAATGTCAGGTGCGAAATTTATCGGTGGGGAGGTTTCATCTTTCAACGACCACAGGATTGTGATGATGGAAGCGGTTGCATCTTTGATTTCCTATGGCAAAGTTTCTATTCAAGGTAAGGAAGCCGTGGATAAGTCATACCCCGGTTTTTTCCGTGTCATGGAGACGGCGGGACTTGCGGACAATGTCGTGTAAACGGCGGGTTGGCTTGCGTTTTGAACAAGGAAAGTACAGGTAAATATGTCATCGATATACGGTAAAAACATAAAAGTATCCATATTCGGGGAATCTCACGGAGAGGCGATCGGCGTGACAATCGACGGACTGCCTGCCGGAGTGGAGATAGACATTGATGAATTGAAACACTTTTTGAAGAGAAGGGCGCCGGGAAGAAGTCGATATTCCACACCAAGAAAAGAAGACGATATCCCCGGCTTCATAAGCGGTGTGGTGGGTTCTGTAACGTGCGGAAGTCCTGTTACGGCGATTATCGTAAATGCAAATAGAAAGTCCGGAGATTATAAGGACATGGCGAGCATGCCAAGACCGGGACATGCGGATTATGCGGCTCACATCAAGTATGGGGGTCACGAAGATTACAGAGGTGGAGGCCATTTCAGCGGCAGACTCACGGCGCCTCTTTGCATTGCGGGAGGTATATTTATTCAGATACTAAAAAAAAGAGGGATTACCGTGACCTCAAAGATTCTTGAGATAGGCGGAAATCGTGAAGATCCGATGTCTGAGATAGCAAAGGCAAAGGAAAAAGGAGATTCCGTAGGAGGTATAGTTGAATGCAAAATATCCGGTATGCCCACGGGCGTGGGAGAACCGATGTTTGACGGTCTTGAGAACAAAATAGCACAGGCGGTATTTGCCATACCGGCCGTAAAAGGGGTAGAATTTGGGCTGGGCTTTGACGCCGCACGTGTTTTGGGCAGCGAAAACAATGACAGCTTCTATTACGATGAAGACGGACATGCATGCACAAAGACCAACAATCACGGAGGGATTCTCGGAGGAATATCGAGCGGAATGCCTATAGTGTTTCGCACTGCATTCAAACCCACGCCGTCCATTGAGAAAAAACAGAATACGATATTATATGATGCGGCAAAAAATGTGGAGATAGAGGTCAAAGGAAGGCACGATCCCTGTATTGTGCCGCGGGCGTTGCCGTGCGTGGAGTCGGCGGCCGCAATTGCACTGTTGGATGCGCTGGGTGATTATGCTTTATGACTGCATTGCGTGAATATACGTTTAGAAAGGTAGAGAACATGGATTTGAACGATTACCGAAAAGAAATAGACAGCATAGACGAGCAAATTGTAAGCCTTTTTAGCAAGAGGATGGAGATTGCGAAAAAGATAGGCGAATACAAGAAAAAGAACGGTCTTGAAGTACTAGATTCAAAAAGAGAAGAAGAAAAACTGAAACGGATATCCGAGCTTGCGGGCGAGAAAATGCAGGGGTATTGTCTTGCGCTTTATGACCTGATAATGGAAACGAGCAGGGATTATCAGAAGAACCACATGTATCTTAGGTAGCGTGCGCAGTCCCGGGAAAAACTATTTGGGAAGCACTTATTAGGGGGAGCATTGGAGAGGAGTATTTGAAATGTATGGATTCGCACTGATAGGAGAGTCGCTTTCGCACAGTTATTCGCCGATGATCCACAGTAAATTTGGCGATTATAAATATGAACTTTGCGAGGTTGAAAGGGAAAATCTGCAGGAACTTCTGAATTCGGGCATTTACGACGGATTCAATGTCACGATACCCTACAAAGAAGAGATTATGAAGTATTGCGATGAGATAAGCAACGACAGTAGGAGGATAGGGTGCGTCAATACGATCGTGAAGAACGAAAAAGGAGGGTATGACGGATACAATACCGATTACTTTGGCTTCAGATATCTTCTTGAAAGCAGTGGGATAGATGTTGCCGGCAGAAAGTGCCTGATATTGGGTTCGGGTGGAAGCTCAAAAACTGTGCGAGTTGTTCTTGAGGATCTTGGAGCGGGAGAAATACTGATCGTTTCAAGATCGGGGAAGTTAAATTATGAAAATGTCGGCAAACAGTCCGATGCGCAGATTATAATAAACACCACACCTGTCGGCATGTTTCCGAACAACCTGAGATCATTGGTGAATCTCAATGACTTTGTTGAGTGTGGAGGTGTTGTGGATTTGATTTACAACCCCAACAGGACACAGTTTATTTTGGATGCGACAGAACGCGGGATTCCCTGCGTATCGGGTCTGGGGATGCTCGTTGCGCAGGCATTCAAGGCGAGTGAAATATTCCAGAACAAAACTCTGAATCATGAGGAAATTCCGGTTGCGATCGAAGAGGTGAGAAACAGTATGCTTAACAAAATTTTGATAGGTATGCCGGGCGCCGGAAAGACATTCCTCGGAAGCAAAATGGCTGAGGCAAGCGGAAGGAAATTTATTGACATAGACATGGAGATAGAAGCAGAGGAGGGAATGAGTATCCCTGAGATATTTGAACTTAAGGGAGAAAAGTATTTCAGGAAACTTGAGACCGAGAAACTCAGGCAGGCATGCAAAGGTCGCGGACTTGTGATCGCAACAGGCGGAGGAGTTGTAAAGACGGAAGAGAACTTTAAGATAATACGTCAGAACGGAACTGTGATTTGGGTGAAGAGAGATCTTGACAAATTACAGACGGAGGGTCGCCCTCTGTCGATGGCATCGCCTGTGACCGTGCTGTACGATGAAAGAAAAGATGCCTACGATAGCTGGAGCGATTATTTCATCGATAACAATGAGGAACTGTAGGAAAGTATGAAAATTTTAATAATAAACGGTCCCAACATAAATATGCTGGGAATAAGAGAACCGGAAATTTACGGCAACAGAACCTACGAGGATCTGATCAACTACATTCAAGGAGCAATAAGGGCGCTTGAAATAGAAGCGGATTATTTTCAATCGAACCATGAGGGTGAAATAATAGATAAAATACAAAGTGCTTTGGGAATATTTGACGGGATTGTCATAAACCCCGCCGCCTATACTCACACGAGCGTGGCGATTCTCGACGCTCTCAAGTCGGTGGACATACCTGCGGTCGAAGTTCATATATCGGATATCGACGCAAGAGAGGATTTTCGCAAGGTCTCACTTACCAAGAATGCATGTATAGCTTCTGTCGTGGGAAAAGGATTTGACGGCTATGTTATGGCTGTCAAGTTGATAATGAGTCATTGCGCCCGCTGATACTGCGGCGGGGAGATGGCGAAATAGGCAAGCTGACGCAGGTTCCTCATCGAATAGCTCATCGCCGGGTCGGTTGTTTCCCTTGGTATGCATGGTGCCTTGTGATGAAAACAGAGCCGAGTACGGTGGCAACGGGCACTACCAGGCAGCATCCTATTCCGCTTACGGAAATCGAGATGATCTCCTTTGCGAGAGATTTACCGTTAAGCACCGCAACGAAAGAATAATCGTTCAGATACTGAATGAAAAGTGTCGTGTATTCGGCTATGTATATGTAAAAAATAGTGTGTATAGAGGTGGCCAATATAGCTTTGCTGACGGTAAATGAAGCCTGCATGAGTTCATAAAGCGTCAGTTTTTTATTGTTTGCGGATATCTCGAATATGGAGCTCACAATTGCGACTGAAGTGTCTAAAAGCACACCGACAAGAGCTATTATCATCGTGGATATTTGAAGTGAGAGCATACTCACTCCTATGTTTCGGGTATAGCCGTTGGAATCGGTTATTTCGTATTCTTCAGGAGGGAATCCCTGCCCGTGCGAATTGAGCGCAAATATATATATAAGTGGAATGACCAGTAAGAACACTGCGGCTATGGAAACCAAAGAAATATGGGATTTAACACCCCCCTCGTTCTGATAATAAAGAACCACAAGACTTATTGCCGCACAGGATATCAGTGTGATCGGGACAGGATTTCCCCCTCTGTATATCCAAAAGATGGACAATAAAACAAAGCAGGCGTTCAGAGTTGTTGTGATTATCGACTTTGAACCCTTATCGCCACATATGAGCAGTATGGATATTATTAAAATCGTCGCCAACATTATCAAAATCATTGTACACGTATCTCCCGTATCATTGTACTTTCGCATCCGAGCCGCCGCGTGCTTGTTCCGCCGCTTTCAGCGGCTGAGGTTTTCGTTTTTTCATGTAGTGGTGGATAGCGATGTAAGAGGCTATCGGAATTGCGAGAACGATGGCTATGGAGCCGGTAAGAAACCTTGCGGTTTCAAAGAAAGTGTTGTATCTGAGTATCGTTCTGAAAGCGATTCCGTTTCTGAGCGATAAAATAAAATTGGGCAGGCATGCGGCTATGTTGGTGAAAAACATCAATGCCGTCATGGTACCTATTAGGTCATCACCGACGGCTCGGCAGGAAGCGATGAAATCCTTTCTCTCGGGGGCGATGGCGGTTGCCGAAATACGGTCTACCGTCATAACTATCGTGACCACTACATCCATGACGGCGCCGAGGCTGCCAACGAGGATCTCGGACAGGAATATGAAGGTAGCATCTCGCTGTGAATACGGCATGGTAAGATAGTCCATGAAGTCGTAGTCTATTTTGCCTCCGAAATTTATGACAAGGGCTGAAAGAAGCATGGTTATCAGGACCGTTATCACGGTGCCGAAAAATGAAAGATAAGTTCTTATATTTTTCCCGTACATGAAAAACAGGAGCATGGCGGTAAAGAATATGCTCATCGGTATGGTGGTGAAGAGGATATTTGTACCTTTGGAGTGCAGAATGAGCACCACGTAGAAAGCACCCATGTTAAGCAGCAGACTGAATATGGTGAGTAAACCGTGACTGCCTCCCACCAAAAGAAACAGCCCGAAAAGAACCGCAAGAGCCATCACCACAAAAGTGTCGCGTTTGGCTCCCGCAACGGAGCCTGTCAGTGCGTACGCCTTACCGCCGTCGAAACTTTTCTGCGCCGTACTGCCGTTTGAAAGCTTTGCAGATGCGGTGTCTTTGTGGCGATCCGAATCCACGTATGAGAGATTGTCAACAAAAATTTTGTCGCCTTTTGAGTATCCGGTGGTGTAGACCCGAGATTTTTCGTATTTGTTCGTCAGATGAACCCGGTGCCCCTTATGTTTTCCGTTGACAAGTTGAGCCTCAATATCCTGGCGGATGTATTTTTCCCTGTATGTGTGATCGCCGTCATCGTTTTCCTTTACCTTGTAAATGCGTTCAGTCACAGAAGTGATCTTGCAGATATCCTTGCTGTACATAAAGGAATTGTTTTCCATGAAGATGAAGACGAGCAGGAGAAAAACGGCAAATATCGTTATTTTTGTCAGCGCCAATTTTTTTTTCATTTTCTCATTATACTACTCACTTTTGGTGTTTGCAATCAAGCCCATGAGGTATAAAATTTAGAAACAGAAAATCAGGAGGAATTTTATCTATGAGACAGGACACAAAGTGCATACACGCAGGATATGAACCCAAGAACGGAGAGCCGAGAATGATGCCGATCATACAGAGCACGACGTTTAAATATGATTCGAGCGAGCATATGGGGAAGTTGTTTGATCTTGCCGAAACAGGCTATTTTTATACGCGACTGCAGAATCCGACAAACGACATGGTTGCGGCAAAGATCGCGGCACTTGAGGGAGGAACGGCGGCGATGCTCACATCTTCGGGACAGGCGGCTTCTTTCTTTTCGGTATTCAACCTCGCCGAAGAGGGAGATCACGTGGTTGCTTCGTCTGCGTTGTATGGCGGCACGTTCAATCTTTTTGATGTCACGATGAGGAAGATGGGAATCGATTTTACATTTGTTGATCCGGATTGCAGTGCTGAAGAACTTGAGAAAGCATTCAGAAGCAACACAAAACTGGTGTTTGGGGAAACGTTGTCGAACCCGTCCCTGACGGTACTTGACATAGAAAAATTTGCGGGCGCAGCGCATGAGCACGGTGTACCTCTCATAGTTGACAATACCTTTCCGACGCCGATAAACTGCAGACCTTTTGAGTGGGGTGCGGATATAGTTATTCACTCAACGAGCAAGTATATGGATGGTCATGATGCAGGCGTTGGCGGAGTGATCGTCGACAGCGGCAATTTCGACTGGATGGCGCACAAAGAAAAATTTCCGGGACTTTGTACTCCCGATGATTCATATCATGGTATAATATATGCGGAAACTTTTGGAAAAGAGGGAGCCTTTATCACCAAGGCGACGGCTCACCTTATGAGAGATTTGGGATCGATACAGTCGCCGATGAATGCGTTTTACCTTAATTTGGGTCTAGAAACATTGGCGCTTCGCATTGAGAGACATTGCGCAAATGCACAGAAAGTGGCGGAATTTCTTGAAAAGCATCCTAAAATTTCATGGATTAACTATCCGGGACTTGAGGGCAACAAGTACCACGAGCTCGCCAAGAAATATCTTCCCGGCGGAAGCTGCGGCGTGGTTGCTTTTGGCCTGAAAGACGGCCGTGAAGGTGCGGAGAAATTTATGTCAAGGCTTAAGCTTGCGATGATCGCAACACACGTTGCCGATGCGCGTACCTGTGTGCTACATCCCGCAAATTCGACGCACAAACAACTTTCCGATGATGAACTTCAGGCAGCCGGCGTGACGCCGGATCTGATTCGTTTTTCCGTCGGCATAGAAAATGTGGACGACATATTGGAAGATCTGAAACAGGCGCTTAAATAACCGGAAGATCCGAAGCAGGCGCTGAAATAACCTGATGCCGTGGAGCACGTGGTTCGATGTCGGGCTTCCAACCAAACTTGGATATATCTGCAAGGAGGAAACATGGGAACTGTTGAAATAATATTGCTTTTATTGATAGTGGTTTTGATATGCGTATCGGTGTTTATTTTGAGCCGGTTTATGAGTTTAAATCGGGAGATCAACGAATACCGGTCAGAAACCGGAAAAGAAATAAAAGAATCTTTCAACAGTTTTTCCAACATACTTTACAATGCGCAGAAAAATGCGACTGATGCGCAGAACAAGAGCCTCGAGGAAATCGGAAATCGTTTTGACAGAATGCAGGACGACAACAATCGCCGTCTGGAGCAGATGAGAAATACGGTGGACGAGAAACTTCAGAAAACACTTGAAGAGCGCATAGGTCAATCTTTCAGGATCGTAAATCAGAGCCTCGTCAAAGTGACGGAAGGCATCGGCGAGATGCAGTCTATCGCAAGCGGAGTTGGGGATCTTAAAAAAGTTCTTTCAAACGTAAAGACGAGAGGCGTTTTGGGAGAAATACAGCTCGGTGCCATTTTGGACGAGATCCTGCCGCGTGAACAATACGGGCAGAATGTGAACACGACGGGGGAAGCCGGAAATGTTGTGGAGTTTGCCGTGAAATTACCGGGCACAGGTGAAGAACCGGTATGGCTACCCATAGATGCGAAATTTCCGGGGGACACTTATCAGAAACTGCTGGACGCCTATGAAACGGGAGATGCAAAACTTGTAAATGCCGCGAAAAAAGAGCTGGTGGCGGTAATAAAGAAAGAAGCAAAGGATATAAATGAAAAGTATGTGAGCCCGCCGAAAACGACGAATTTCGGTATAATGTTTTTGCCGTTTGAGGGACTTTATGCGGAGGTTATAAGACTTGGGATGGTAGAAGTTCTTCAGAGAGAGTACCGTGTCAACATTGCGGGGCCTACCACCGTTGCGGCCATGCTCAACAGCCTGCAGATGGGCTTCAGAACCCTTGCGATACAGAAACGTTCGGATGAAGTGTGGAAAGTGTTGGGGAACGTGAAACGCGAGTTTGAAAAATTTGGAAACGAGCTTGAAAAGGCAAAAAAGAATATCTTGCAGGCAAACAAGAATCTGGACAATTTGCTCGGCACAAGAAGCAACAAAGTCCTCAGCAGTCTGAAAAAAGTCGAAAAGCTTCCGGAGACCGAACAAGATGGGTTTGACGTTGCCGCAGGCGGAGACGTCAATATAAGAGAACCGGAAATGAGACATACCGGCGCCCCGTATGTGGAAGATCCTGAAAGTGAGATGGTGGAATGAGCATATTTGCCATAGGAGATCTGCATTTAGGATTTGATCCCCGAATAGAAAAACCTATGGATGTTTTCGGCAAAGAGTGGGAGGATCATCCCGCAAGGCTTAGGGAAAACTGGCTCAATACCGTAGAAGATGGAGACACTGTGATTCTTGCAGGCGACATATCGTGGGGCTTACGAATGGAAGAAGCCATGCTTGATTTTCAGTGGATACATGAACTCACGGGAAAGAAAGTAATAACCAAGGGAAATCATGATCTTTGGTGGCATTCGATTAACAGGATGAACACCCTTTTTGAGGATATAACATTTCTCCAAAATCACTGCTATAAAGTTGATGAAACAACCGCAATCTGCGGGACACGCGGCTGGATTTGCCCCGGAACTGATGGCTTTGACGGGCATGACAAAAAAATTTATGAAAGGGAGCTGATCAGACTGCGCTTTTCTCTGGAAGAAGCCAAGAGCTCGGGGGCCGGGGACATTATAGTGTCTCTACACTATCCTCCCACAAATGACAAGCATATACCGTCGGGATTCACTGAAATGATGGAGGAGTACGGAGTAAGAACCTGCATATATGGACATCTTCACGGAAAAGAAATTTTTAAAAAGGGATATCAGGGGACGATGAACGGGATCAAGTACAGGCTGGTTTCTCTGGATTATATGGAATGCGAATTAAAAAAGCTCAGATGACCGTTCCGGCTACGATATTGTATCCCGCAGACTTGCTCGGGGCGGATCAAGGAGAAAAGGAGGCATTATATGAGACGGGCGATTTTGATTGTCGCCGACAGCATGGGTGTAGGAGCCGAACCGGATGCGGAAAAATACGGGGATCTGGGATCCAACACTTTGCTTCATGCGGCGGTGAACACACCGGGGTTTTCTATTCCAAATTTAAGCGAATTGGGTCTTGCCAATATTTTTGACACCGTAGCAATCCCGGAATGGAAATATGCAGTTTGCGAGGATACAATACGTGGGGCATTCGGCAAAATGCGTGAACTGTCGGCGGGAAAGGATACCACGACGGGACATTGGGAAATTGCAGGAATAGAGACGAAGATCCCTTTTAAAACTTATCCGGATGGTTTTCCAAAAGAATTTATCAAGGCTTTTGAGGAAAAAATCGGGACGGAGGTAATAGGAAACTACCCGGTATCGGGAACTGAAATAATAGAAAAACTCGGGCCGATCCACGAAAGCACCGGAAAGCCAATAGTATACACATCGGCAGACAGCGTGTTTCAGATAGCCGCAAACACAGAAGTGATACCGCTTGAAAAACTTTATGAGATCTGCGAAGTCGCAAGGAAAATGCTCGTGGGGAAATGGGCATGCGGCAGGGTAATAGCAAGACCGTACGAAATGAAGAACGGAAAACGTGTGAGGACATCGGATAGGCGCGATTATTCCGTGACGCCGCCTGAGGACACATTGTTGGATAAAGTGAGCGGCGCAGGACAGGTTGTATATGCCGTCGGGAAGATACATGACATTTTTAACGGTAGGGGGTGCACTGAATCGGTGCATACCGACGGAAACATGGATGGGATCGATAAGACGATAGAAGCCATGGGGAAAGAATTTGAAGGTCTTATATTTACGAATTTGGTCGACTTCGATTCATTGTACGGACACCGAAGAGATCCGGAAGGTTACGGAAGAGCGATAATGGATTTCGACATGCGACTGCCTGAAATAATCAAAGCAATGAAAGACGAGGATCTCCTGATTATAACCGCAGACCATGGTAACGACCCGGTGCATGCCGGATTTGATCACACAAGGGAGTATGTGCCTCTGCTTGTGTACGGTATGAGTGTAAAGCCCGGAGTGAATTTGGGTACCAGAAAGACCTTCGCCGACTGCGGCAGGACGATCGCAGACTACCTGAGGGTTCCCGGGACAGCAATAGGGACCGGTTTTTTGAAAGATATTATCCGGGATTGAGAGGTGCCTTATGGATATGCGTGAGATTATTGCGATAAAGCGCGACGGCGGGGTTTTGACACCGTCGGAACTTAAGTTTTTTGTGCAGGGATACGTTTCGGGGGAGGTTCCGGATTACCAGGCAGCGGCACTTCTTATGGCTATATATTTCCGAAAACTGAATGCGACCGAAACCGCCGAGCTGACCAACCTGATGCGCTATTCGGGCGATACGGTGGACTTGTCGGCGATACCGGGAATTAAGGTGGATAAGCATTCTACCGGCGGAGTGGGGGACAAAACCACTCTGATAGTAACACCTTTGGTTGCCGCATGCGGCGTGCCGGTGGCCAAGATGAGCGGAAGAGGTCTTGGCTTTACAGGTGGAACCATAGACAAACTTGAGTCTATTCCGGGGTTTAAAACCGAACTCGCGCCGGAGGATTTCCTGAAACAGGTGAAGACGATCGGGATTTCCTTGATAGGTCAGTCCGGTCACATAACGCCGGCGGACAAAAAACTTTACGCATTGCGCGATGTTACCGGAACCGTGGGCGACAAGAGCCTGATTGCGGCATCCGTGATGAGTAAAAAACTTGCAGCAGGAAGTGATGCCATAGTATTGGATGTGAAGTGCGGCGTCGGGTCATTTATGAAAAACTTTGCCGATGCTAAGGAACTTGCAGAGATCATGATAAGTATAGGCAAATCCGCGGGACGGGAAACTGCGGCTTTGATCTCCGATATGAGCCGCCCACTTGGAAAGTCGGTGGGAAACGCTTTGGAAGTCATAGAGGCGATAGACGTGCTCAAGGGCAAAGGACCTTCCGACATAGAAGAACTGTCGCTTAACCTCGCCGGAGTCATGATCTGTTTGGGCGGAAAATCCGCTGATGTAGATGAGGGCGTGGCGATGGCAAAAAAGGCTTTGATCAGCGGAAGAGGTCTTGAAAAGTTTGCCGAGCTCATAGAAGCCCAATGCGGAAATCCAAAGGTATGCGCCGATACTTCTCTTTTGGAATGCGGTCGCGTTTTGGAAACCGTCACAGCTACAAAGCGCGGGTATGTGGGGGAAATAGACGGCGCGGCGGTCGGAATGGCATCAATGCACGCCGGCGCAGGACGTCAGAAGAAAAACGATCCGATAGATTTCAGCGCAGGAATTGTGCTTGAGAAAAAAGTCGGTGACTTTGTGAACATCGGCGACAAGCTGGCGACTATACACGGTTCATCCACGGAAAAAATAAAAAAAGCCGCTGCGGAAGTCGAAAAAGCTTACCGTATAGACGGGGAAAAACCAAAACCCGTCAAACTCATACATGAACTGATCCGTTAAGAACAGGTCAACGACTCCGTTTCGCTTGCAACGGAGTCGTTTTCGGGTTAATATTGTTCACAGGGAGGAAATTTTCATGAACAGATTATTCCAATATACAGAAGAGAATTTGCCACTTGCTATATTTGAGGACATTTCGGAGATTCCAAGGTCTTCGGGCAAGGAAGAAGCGATAAGTCGGTACCTATTTGATAGAGCCTTGAAACACGGTCTTGAGGCAAGTCGCGATAAAGCAAACAATGTAATTATAAAGAAAAAAGCAAGTCCGGGCTATGAGGGGAGCGCACCGGTCTTGTTGCAGGCGCATATGGATATGGTGTGCGAGAAGCTTCCCGACTGCGATCATGATTTTGACAAGGATCCGATCCGCCTGATAGTGGAAGATGACCTTGTGCGCGCCGACAGAACAACTTTGGGAGCCGACGACGGGATTGGCGTTGCGCTTGCGCTTGCAATACTGGAATCAGAGAATCTGGAGCACCCTCCGCTTGAGGTTTTGTTTACCGCAGAAGAAGAATCTACTTTTTTTGGGGTTGCGTCCGTGGATGGCTCCCTTATTCAGTCCCGCAGGGTGATTAATCTCGATTTCGCCGAAGAAGACCATGTGGTGGTCGGAAGCTGCGGAGGAACGGGCATGAAGGTTCGACTGCTGATTCAGCGTGAGGAGATAGTCAAAGAAAACGGTAAAGCATGGGAAATCTCGATAACGGGCATGCACGGAGGACATTCCGGAGAAGATATAGACAAAGGGTACGGCAGCGCAAACCAGCTGATGACGAGGGTCTTGAGGCAGCTGCTGCGCCAGTTCGACATCGGACTTGTGAGCATAAAGGGAGGAACCTCAAGGCTTGCGATATCCAGGGATTGCAAGGCTGTCGTATTGACTTACGCCGATCTTCTCCCGACGCTCAAGAAGATGCATCAGATATTTATGCGCGAATACGGTGAGGTTTGCCCGGATCTTGATATAAGCGTGAGAGAAGTGGAAGCCAAGGGGCTTAAGTATTCCGGCGACACTTTCGACAGGATAATGACATTGCTGACTCTGTTCCCGGACGGAATAATGAAGATGAACGGTTCGTTCCGCGGTGTTGTAGAAAGCTCGATAAACATGGGCATAATAGATGAAAGAGACGGCCAGTTTTATATAGAGGCGGAGATCCGGGGCGGATACGGAAGCACGGTCATAGATATAGCCGACAAGGTGGCACACCTTGTGGAAGTCAAAGGCGGAACTTGGGAGAAATTTGCCGGGTACGCACCGTGGTCCTACAATCCCGATTCTGAATTGAGGGAAAAAGCGACGGAAGTGTATGAAAAATTGTATGGCGGAGAAATGAAACCGATAGTTCTCCATGCAGGGCTTGAGTGCGGTTTTCTCGGTGATATCATTCCGAATATGGATGCCATCGCCATCGGGCCGAACTGTAAAAGTTTCCACTCACCGAATGAATGTCTTTCGATTTCATCCACCAAGCGTGTTTGGAAATATTTGAAAAAGCTTCTTGCGGAGCTTCGATAGTGTGTTCGGATAAAAATGTGTCGTTCACGGCATGTGTACAGGGAAAAAAGATTATGTTCAAAAAAATTCTATTCATTGTCTTGTCGGCAGGGCTGCTGTTTTCGGCGTTTCCGGTCGGCGTGAGCGCAGGATTCGGAGAAAAAGCCGGCAACGGAAAAGATTATGAGGCGGTGCGTCTTGACAGTCCGCAGGCCATGGCGCAGGCCATAGGAAAGAGCGTATCAAAGAAAAATTTAAAAAGGATAAGAAGTCGAGAGTATGGCAATTACGAAAATGAAGTCAGGCGTCGGGTAATATTCAAAGGAGACCGACCGAAGGACGTTTACGGTGCAAAAAAGGTCTATTATTACAGTGTCGGCAATTTCTACATACTTGAATACGTATCGCCTGAAATGGCGGCCGAGGCTGTGGAGAGGATGAGAGCGGAATCACCCGATGCGTTGATTTTGCAAGATCGAGCGGTTCGGCAGGAAAAGCATGATCATATTGTCGCAACCTCATCCGATGACGGCAATGATTATGAAAACACCGGCAATTACAACAGGCAGAGCTACTGGAATACCAAGAAGAAAAAGACGGGCTCACAGGACAGCATCGATGGCATAAGGCAGATGGGTCTTGACAATTTAAAAAACGCCGCCGAAAGAAATCCCGCAGGCTGGAGGGGCAGAAACGGCAAGATTACCGTGGCGGTGATCGATAGTGGTATCAACAGGAATCATCCTTGGCTTAGAAACCGGATAGATACGGCAACCAGCGTAAATCTTGCTTTGGATTATCCCAATCAACCGGAAAAGTATGACGATCTTGTGGGGCACGGGAGTCATGTTTCGGGAATTATTGCAAAAGCGACACCTTCAAACGTCAAGATTATGACGGTCAGAGTCTTCAACGTGCTAGGCAAGGCTTCTATACTGGCTATAACAGCGGGTGTGGATTATGCGCGCGAGCACGGCGCAGATATCATAAACATGAGCTTTGGCGAGAAAAATTCAAGCGATTCTGAGCGTATATTTATGGGCAGTGCGATGCAGAAAGCGGTAAGCGCAGGGATCACTTTATTTGCCGCATCGGGAAACGATTATTCCAATGTCGCATACACCCTGCCCGCAAACAGCGCATGGACCATCGCCATAGGTTCGGTGGAACCGAGGGCGCCGCTCACGGAGTTTGTCAACGGTGTCATGCTGCCGGTATACAATGGAATCTACAGCGGTGAACTGGTAAGATCGGATTTTTCCAATAACGGCGAGCTGATCGACTTTGTGGGACCGGGGAGGTATATAAGCAGTGCATGGATAGGACAACCGGGAGCAGCATCCGGACGCATCTCAAGCGGAACATCTATGGCAACTCCGCATCTTACCGCTGCCGCCGCTATGATCAAACTGAAACATCCCGAATATAACCAGTGGGATGTATATGCGACGTTGCAGGATAATACCGTCGATATAGGAGCGCCCGAAAAGGATTTGGACACCGGACACGGGTACGTCGACATGATGGCATACAATTCAAGGGAGGTACGTGTGGGTAAACCTCATCAGGCCATAAATACTGTGGTCGAGCTTTACGGAAACATGAACAGTCTTGGTAGGAAAACAGCACTGAAGTCAACGCTTACAAGGGGAGACGGAAAGATTGACTATGTCTCCTCCAACACTTCCGTGGTCAGAATGAGCGGAAGCGATGCGATAATTACCGGGCCGGGACGGTGTGAAGTGACGGCAACGGCTCAAGAAACTGCGCGGTATGCGAAATCGAGCAGGAGAATAAATATCCTGATCACAAAAGGAAAGCAGAGCATAGTCCTGAAAAAGAGACGCTACAAAAAGAGCAGAAAGTCCAAACCGTTCTACCTGAAGGCAAGAGTGGCAAAACCCGGTGACGGAAAGTTGACCTTCAAAGTTACAAAGAAAGGCATTGTAAAGGTAAATTCACGGGGGAAGGTCAGGATACTGAGAAAAGGAACGGTCAAGGTATATGCAAGAGCTAACGAGACAGCAGGCTTTTATGGTGCGATCTCAAAACCGATTCTTATAAAGATAACCAAAAGTAAAGCCGGAAAAGCAAAAAAGTTGCATGCCTCGCGAAGAAAAGCCGGCAAGCGCATGAAGCACATAAAGAAGCACGTAAAGAGAGGAAAAAAACACAGAAAAAGCTGAATAGCGGACAGCAGGCGCCTGCACGTATCCTAATGCAAACACGAAGCGGAAAAAATGATAGATATAGGGTTATAGGAGAAAAAAGAAGATGCATCAATCCCCAGGGAGGTAATGCATCTTCTTTTTTAAAGTGTAACTTGCAATCAGACTATACGATTCCCTGAAGCATCATAGCTTCGGCAACTCGTTCAAATCCCGCAATATTGGCGCCGACCACCAAATTGTAGCCCAGATTGTAGCGTTTGCACGCATCGGCAGCTAATCTGTGGATGTTTACCATGATGGCTTCAAGCTGCTTGTATACTTCTTCTTCAGACCAGATCAGATGCTCGGCATTCTGTGACATCTCAAGGCATGAGCATGCAACACCGCCGGCATTTGCGGCCTTCGCAGGTCCGATGACAACATCATTTTCCTGAAGATAAGCAAGCGCTTCGTTGGTCGTAGGCATGTTTGCGCCCTCACAGAGGAATTTGCAGCCGTTTGCGACCATAGCCTTTGCATCTTCGATATGTATCTCGTTTTGAGTCGCACAAGGTATGTAAAGATCCGCTTTAACTTCCCATGGCTTTTTGCCCGCAAAGAATTTTGCGCCAGGGAATTTGTCCGCATAAGGTGCACAGATGTTCTTTCCGGAAGATCTGAGTTCAAGCATGTAATCCTCTTTTTCACCTGAAATTCCGTCTTCGTCAAGGATATACCCATCCGGTCCGGAGATTGTTATGACTTTGGCACCGAGCTGGTTGAGCTTCTGTACCGTGCCCCACGAAACGTTACCGAATCCGGAAACGACAACAGTCTTTCCTTTGAGTTCTTCGCCGCAGTGCTTGAGCATTTCACGTGCGAAGAAGACGATTCCGTATCCCGTGGCTTCCGTTCTTCCGGCAAGACCGCCGTTGGTAATGCCTTTACCTGTCCATGAGCCGTCGTAAACGTTGGTGATTCTCTTATACTGACCCATCATGAAACCGATTTCTCTTCCGCCTACGCCGATGTCGCCGGCAGGAACGTCCGTGTTCGGTCCGATGTGTCTGTAAAGCTCCGTGACAAATGACTGGCAGAATCTCATGATTTCGGCATCGGATTTTCCGTTGGGATCAAAATCCGCACCGCCTTTTCCGCCTCCGATAGGCAGTGATGTCAAACTATTTTTGAAGATCTGTTCAAATCCCAAAAACTTGAGGATTCCGGGGTAAACATTCGGAGAAAAACGCAGGCCGCCTTTGTAAGGTCCAAGCGCACTGTTGAACTCAAAGCGATAGCCTCTGTTCACCTGCACTTTGCCGCTGTCATCAACCCATGGCACACGGAACATTATGCCGCGTTCAGGTTCGATCAGCCTCTCTATAAGACCTGCTTCAACGTATTCCGGATGTGCTTCCAGAACCGGTTCGATAGAAGTAAGAACTTCTTCAATTGTTTGTAGGAATTCAGGTTCGCCTGGATTCTTTTCCTTAGCAATATCTATGTACTGCTGCACTAGATTTCCCATTTTGATCTCCTCTTTCTCTTAAAATGTGCTTAAATGCGTGTGCACGCCATCGAACAACCCAAATATAACACTTTGTTATTTTTTAGTCAACACGTTTGGCGGCGTCTTGCGAAAATTTATTGACATAAGAAATTGGATACTATAAACTTATTTGTATAGATCAGGAAAGCGGAATCCGGTATGAAATAAGAAAGTTTTTTGATCATTAATAAAGAAGCGTGAATACTGCTTTTCAAGACCGGATTAGAGAACGTTGATGATGGAAAGGATTTGGAATGAATATTGAAAAAAAGAACAAGAGAAGGATAGCTGTTGCCATTTTGACGACGGTGGCGTTGGTGTGTGCGATCTTTATGGCGTCAAGTTCAAATGCGTTTGCGAGAAGTTATTCATTCAGATTTTCGGTCAAGCCGAACCAAGTTAACGCTAAAGAAAAACATGGTAGAAACAGAGGCAATGTATCGACGGCAAACCGTTGGAGCGTTCTTCTTCAAAAATCCGGGGAAGGCAAGGGGAGTTGGACCGATTTTTGGCTTCAGGGAGCTGACGGTGAACAGGTTTCAAAGTATATGAGAGTCAGGTGCGGCGGTGGTTGGTACATGCAGGAAGCATTTGAAAGTTCAAGATCACGGACAGTGTATCTGTTTGCGGAAGATAATAAGAATAAACCGACCGGATATAGCGTTAAAGGTCGTTGGCGAGCACAGCAGTAAGCAACGGTAATATGTAGGATCGACGCTCGGATGATGATCGGAGCTCTCATAATGATCGGGGTGTAGCGGGATGAACCGTGATATAAAGGATGAACGATACAGATTGGTGAACGGCAGGAAACTTCGATACGGGTACACGACCGGAAGCTGTGCCGCGGCTGCGGCCGCGGCCTCTTTGCGTATGCTTCTCACAGGTGATGTGGTTTCGCATGTCAGAGTAAGACTTCCCGGTGGAGATACCGCGATGTTTGAGATACGGAATCCCTGCCTGACGTCGAACAAAGCAATTTGCTCCATAGTTAAGGACGGAGGGGATGACCCCGATGTTACACATGGTCTTTCAATTACGGCGGAAGTGTCGAAATTCGATGACGGGGGTATACTCATAGAAGGCGGTGAGGGTGTCGGACGCATTACGGAAGAAGGTCTACGGTGCAAAGTCGGAGATCCTGCGATAAATCCCGTGCCGCGAAAGATGATACGGGAAAATCTCATCGCCATATCCGAAAAAAACGGATATTTCGGCGGAATAAAGGTTAGGATTTCTGTTCCCGGAGGCGAAAAAATCGCAAAGAACACATTCAACCCGAGACTGGGGATTGTGGGAGGAATTTCAATACTGGGTACCACCGGCATAGTTGAACCTATGAGTGAAAAGGCGCTGGTAGACACCATAAAGATGGACATCGACAGAAGATATGCGGAGAACTGCGACAGAATCTTGATAGTGCCGGGCAACTATGGGAAGGATTTTTGCAAAAATACTCTCGGCATAGACATTGATCGAGCCGCGATAATTTCCAACTACGTGGGTGAAGCACTCGATTACATAAGGTATAAAGGATTCAGGGAAGTTTTTCTTGTTGGGCACACGGGAAAACTTATAAAAATCGCGGCGGGTGTGATGAACACTCATTCTATGTATGCGGATGCAAGGATGGAAGTTTTTGCGGCGCATGTCGGAGCACTCGGGGCATCGTCGGAAATGATAGAGAAGATACTACACTGCAATACCACAGATCAGGCATTTGAGACAGTAAGCGAAATGCCGTGGCAGGATGAACTCAAAAAAAGAATTTGTAACAAAGCGATGGAACATTTGAATTTCAGACTTCACAACGAGGTGGAAATTCAACTGACGATGTTTACGACAAATGGGATGAATACGATAAAGTCACCGGGTGCGGATGGGATGGCAGAAGCTTTCAGGGAAGAGAGTAAGGTTGGCATCCCACGGTGAGGTACATGAACAACCACGCTTTTGAAAAAAATAAAGTGAGTGAATCGCATGGAGAGGAGCGAAGTTAAATATGATCTACTTTGTAGGCGCCGGGCCGGGCGCCGTCGATCTTATTACCGTAAGAGGAGCGGAGCTTTTAAAAAAGGCGGATATCATAATATATGCCGGTTCGCTGGTCAATCCGGAACTTTTGTCGTACGCAAAGCAGGGTTGTGAGATTTACAACAGTGCCAAAATGACTCTTGAAGAAATAATTGACGTGATGGAATCGGGTGCGGGAAGCCAAATAGTGAGATTGCATACCGGAGATCCTTGTATTTACGGGGCGATACGCGAGCAGATGGATATTCTTGACGAAAAAGGACTGGAATACGAGTACGTGCCGGGTGTCAGCTCTTTTATAGGTGCGGCCTCGGCACTCAAAGCCGAATATACATTGCCCGGCGTCAGTCAGACGGTGATATTGACGAGGATGGCCGGGCGGACTCCTGTGCCGGAAAAAGAAGAGATCTCAAAGCTTGCGGCGCACGGATCCACTATGATCGTGTTTCTGACTTCCACGATGCTGGAAGAGCTGCAGAGTAGACTTATCGACGGCGGTTATGAACCGGATTCCCCTGCGGCTATAGTGTATCGTGCGACATGGCCGGATCAGAAAGTTATACGTACCCGGGTAGGCAATATAGCTGAGGCGGCGCGGGAAAACGGAATAAATAAAATGGCGCTGGTGCTCGTTGGAGGATTTCTGGGGCAGCGGTATGACAGATCGGAATTATACAACTCCTCGTTTACGCATCTGTTCCGAACAGCGGTTGCAATCGAGGATAGCGAGGACGGAGAGCGCCAAAAATGATGATTTTTTTATCATTTACAGACAGGGGAAAAGCTTTGGCGGACAGAATTTCAGCATTCTTTCCGGACGAAAAAAAGAAGTTTTACACAAGATCCGGTTCGGCGTCGAAGTTTGTGGATAGGTATTTCCGGCAGGCGGATAAAGTGGTTTTCGTCGGTGCGGTGGGAATTGCCGTAAGACTCATAGCACCGCACGCACTGAAAAAGGATGTGGATCCTGCGGTTGTGTGTGTCGATGAAACCGGAAGGTTTGCGATTCCGATTCTGTCAGGTCACATAGGAGGCGCAAATGAGCTTGCCGAAAAAATATCCACTCAAATCGGATGTCAATCCGTCATAACTACGGCAACGGATATTTCCGGAGTCTTTGCGTGGGATGTCTGGGCGAGAAAAAATGACTGCAAGGTAGCAAATACCGCTGAAATCAAGCACATATCCGCCACCCTGCTCAAAGGTGAAAAAGTAGGATTCGTATCGGACTTTGAGGTGAGGGGAGAGCTGCCTGAAGGAACCTTTGCGGAAATCCACTCCTTGGATTCGGCAGAGGTGAAAACGGGTGCATCGCAGACTGAAAGAATCCGGGACGGCGGGCTACAGGCCGAAGAGAAAGAAAACGCAGGAAAGATCGGAATATGCATAAGCCTTGACGAGAACAAAAAACCTTTCCGGCACACGCTGAATTTGATCCCACGCGTTATTGTTCTGGGGGTCGGATGCAGACGTGATACGGACAGCGAATTGTTCGAGAAATTTATATGTGACAGTCTCGAGGATCTTGGAATATCAATCAAGGCCGTTTCAGGTATCGCAAGCGTGGACATAAAAAAGGATGAAGAGTGCATAAAACGTTTCGGGAAGAAATATGGGATCGAACCCGTTTTTTTCTCACCCGAAAAACTCATGAACGTCAAAGGCAGTTTCAGCGCATCAAAGTTTGTGAAGCAAGTGACAGGCGCCGACAATGTGTGTGAACGCAGCGCTGCGGCGGCGGGCGCAATTGAGTTTATGATGAGGAAGAAGAGCCGCGACGGCATGACGCTGGCGATCGGAAAAAAGAAAGCAAAATTTTTGTTTCGGCAGGATGTTCAGATGGGAGACGTTTGATGAAGATATTTGTGGTGGGAATCGGTCCGGGCGACGTGGAGCTTATGACTCCGCAGGCCGTGGAGGCAATTAAAAACAGCGATGTCGTGGTGGGTTACACGCTTTATGTGGAACTTATACAGGATCTGTGTAGGGGAAAGATCGTAAATTCAACTCCCATGAAAAAAGAGATTGACAGATGCCGGCTGGCGCTTGAATATGCTATGGAGGGGAAAAATGTTGCACTTGTCTGTAGCGGCGATCCGGGCGTATACGGAATGGCGGGATTGATGCGTGAAGTCGCAGCGAGCCACCCCGAAGTTGAAATCGCAACAGTGCCCGGGATAACCGCTGCGTGCGGCGGCGCGGCTGTATTGGGCGCACCTCTGATTCATGATTTTGCCGTCATCTCTTTGAGCGATCTGCTCACACCTTGGGAAATAATCGAAAAAAGGATAAAATTGGCGGCAGAAGCCGATTTTGTTATCTGTCTGTATAATCCAAAGAGCAAAAAGAGAAAGGATCACCTTGACAGGGCAATCCGACTTATTTTAGCAAGCAGATCTTGCGATATAGTGTGCGGATATGCAAAAAACATAGGAAGATCCGGAGAAAAGGCTGTAATATGCAGGATAAAAGATCTTCTTGGAAATGATGACATAGATATGTTTGCGACCGTGTTTGTCGGCAATTCGCAGACGCGTGAAATCAATGGAAAGATGGTGACCCCGCGTGGATATGCATTGTGAGAGGATAGCCGTTTTTTCCGGCACATCCGAAGGGTATGAACTTGCACTGTGCATGAAAAAAAACGGTGGACTGGAATTGACTGATTTCTACGTGGCTACGGGCTATGGGGCTTCCACATTTGACGATCTGCCGCAAGCCAATGTTGTGGTGGGAAGATTGACATGCAAAGAGATGGAAGAGCTGTTTACGGGGGGCAAGTACGGCATGGTCATGGACGCGACGCATCCATACGCCGATGCCGTGACCGCAAACTTGAAAAGCGCGTGCGAAAAAACGGGAACAAAGTACATACGCCTTTTACGTGAGGAAGGCAAGATACCGGAGAACGTAATCCTGACGAAAAACATGGAAGAAGCCGTACGGATTCTCAATGAGATGCAAGGTGGATTCCTGTTGACCACGGGTGCAAAGGAAATATCGAAATTTGCGCATGTAACCGGATTCTCGGACAGGGCAGTGGTGCGCGTTCTTCCGAGCGTGGACTCACTGGATGCATGCATGAAAGTCGGTGTGAGGATGCGGAATATAATCTGCATGCAGGGACCCTTTACCCGCGAAATGAATCTGGCCACGATGAAACAATACGACCTTGATATTCTGGTCACAAAGAGCACGGGAAAGGCAGGAGGCTTTTCGGAGAAAACTTCTATTGCCGACGAGGGATACACGGTGATAGTGGTGGGCAGGCCGCCACAGGAAGAAGGGATGACACTTGAAGAAGCCATCGGTGTCGTATCGTCGAAATTTGAATCAGTATGAGGCTTATGTTCAAGAGCGTTCTTTGAATGCGTTGCACAGGGAAAAGGAGAAGTATGGATTTGATCGTAGCCGGGGCGGGTCCGGGGGCGGAGTGCCTGATGACAAAGCAACTCGAAAGTGCCGTTCAAGATGCGGATGTGATAATAACTTCGGTGCATTTTGACGGTGTTTTCAGAGGACAACTGAAATTGAGCGTTGAGGAAACGCTACAATATGTGCGTGAGCATGCAAAGGAGGATGTGAACGTTCTGGTGATGGCAAGCGGTGATACGGGCTTCTACAGTATAGCCGGCACTATAGCAAGAAAAGTTGCGGAGGGCATTGGGAATGTCAGGATCCGTTTTTTGTGTGGCATAAGCAGCATGCAGTATTTTGCGGCCGCAACGGGAATGGGATACGAAGACATGAAGCTGCTCAGTCTGCACGGAAGAGAGGGGAGCATAGTTCCGCACGTATGCTACAACGCGAAGGTTTTTGCTCTTACCGGCGGCGATATGAAGGTGGCGGACATATTGAGGGAACTGTGGCAACATGGATTTGGCGAACTTAAAGTTTCAGTCGGTGAAAGACTTTCCATGCCGGATGAAAGGATTTTGGAGGGAACGGTAGAAGATCTGCTGAATGAGCGATTCGATCCGTTGTCGGTGATAACGGTAAAAAATCCGTCCGCAAGAAACCCCATGAAACCGCTAAGAGACGACGAATTTGTCAGAGGCGGAGCGCCCATGACCAAGGAAGCGGTAAGAGAACTTGCGGCGCTGGAGCTTGCCGTAGGCTCCAAGGAGACGATATATGATATAGGGGCAGGAACCGGAGCCATGACCTGCACTCTTGCACTCAGAGCATATGAGACTTTTGTCTATGCGATAGAAAAGGAGGAAGATGCTTTTCTGATTGCGCAAAAAAATATGAACCGGCTGGGGATAAAAAACGTAAAACTTGTCCACGGCAAAGCGCCGGGTGAGGCGATGGATTGTTTTCCGCCACCGGATAAAGTTTTTATAGGGGGATCGTCGGGAAATCTGAAACAGATAGTTGAGTATGTTTTGAAGAAAAATCCGAAAGCTGAGATACTGATGACGGCTGTCACGATGGAGACGATCTCTTCGGCGATGAAACTTTTGAAGGATGCGGCCATGAACGTAACGGTCAGACTTGTATCCATTTCCGATGCGAAGAAACTTGGAGGGTATCATCTTATGAAAGCGGAAAATCCGGTGTACATCATAAAGGGAACGCCGGAGCGGGTGAATGAAAAGAGGTGACGGCAGGACCAATAGAAAAAATGAAGGCGCAGGAAAATAAAGATCGGAGCAATAAAAGCGGAGAAGAGGAAGTGCAGAGAAGAGGAAAGGCGAGAAATATGGAAAATACGATTCCCCGGATTCTCATAGGCGGTACGGGATCGGGTTGCGGCAAAACCACAGTAGTGTGCGCACTGCTTTCGGCTCTTAAAAAAGCGGGTAAGAGCGTCGTGTCGTTCAAATGCGGACCGGATTACATAGACCCCATGTTTCATGGCGAGGCGCTGAATACCAAATCGAGAAATCTCGACATTTTTCTTTGCGGAGAAGAAACGGTGAAGTACCTTTTTGCAAGCAACGCCAAGGGTTGCGATATCGCGCTCATTGAGGGGGCGATGGGGTTGTACGACGGCAAAGGGTTCAGAGACGATAGATGTTCGGCAAATCATGTTGCGCGTCTTACCGAAACGCCGACGATACTTGTGGTTGATGCAAGAGGGAAAAGCTTGTCACTTATAGCGGAAATAGAAGGATATGGTAATTTCAGGAAAAATACGATAAGCGGCGTGATATTAAACAACTGTTCTGCGGGCATGTACACCATTTATAAAGAAATGCTGTCGAACCGCGGAATAAAAACTTTCGGTTATCTGCCAAAAGTTCAAGAGGCGGCCATAGCTTCAAGGCATCTTGGACTTGTTACCGCAAGTGAGATATCGGACATAAAAAAGAAACTTGATTTGTTGGGCGGCGCTGCCGAAAAGAGCCTCGATGTCTGCGGACTTATTCAGCTTGCGTCAAGTGCTTCAAAGCTTGAGTACCGGGAAAAACGAGTGGAGAAAGTGACGAAGGGAGAACCTGTCAAAATCGGGATAGCCAGGGACAAGGCATTTTGTTTTTACTATGAGGATGTAATTGAACTTCTGTGTAGGCTGGGCGCAGAGCCGGTTACGTTTTCGCCGCTTGAGGACACAATCCTGCCGGACGGGATAAAAGGCCTTATGATAGGCGGAGGATATCCGGAACTTCACCTTGAAAAGTTATGCGCCAACAGGAGTATGATGAAAAGCATCAGAAGCGCGGTCAAGGCAGGGATGCCCACATATGCCGAATGTGGCGGATTCATGTATCTGGGAGAGTCGATAAAAACTGAATGCGGGAGGTACGGTGTCGTGGGAGCGATACCGGGAAACAGCGTCATCACGGAAAGACTCGTGAGATTCGGATACAAAGAGCTTACAGCAAAGAAGGATGGAGTTTTGTGCGATGCCGGAGACAAGATAAGGTGCCATGAGTTTCATTTTAGCGATACCGATGTGTACGGTGATGGTTTCAGCGCCGAAAATTCCTTGGGCAGGAAATGGACGACGGGCATGTTGACCGAAAGTATGTATGCGGGATACCCGCATATGCATCTGTGGGGCAACACCGACTTTGCCGTTCGTTTTGTCCAGGCATGCGAAAGGTTCCGAAGCGACGTGGATGTCGAAAACGACAAGATGCATGAGATACACGGAGACGGGACATGGAAATAGTATGCGTGGTGATTGCAGGTTTTTGCATCGATTTGATTCTGGGCGATCCGGAATGGATGCCGCATCCTGTCGTTCTCATGGGGAAGCTGACGGTATATCTGGAAAAAGCGTTAAGAAATATTTTACCGGCCGGCAGTAGATGGCAAACGTTTGCGGGTGGACTTATGACGATTTTGACGGTAACGGTTTCGACGGGAGCTCCTCTGATTCTGCTACATGCCGCAAGATGTGTGCATCCCCGTTTTGGATATGCTTTGGAGGTTTTTTGGTGCTGGCAGATATTTGCGGCAAGATCGCTTGCAAAAGCTGCGGATGACGTCTACGACGGAGTGGAGAAAAAAGATTTGCATGCCGCCCGCAGGTCACTGGCGCGCATAGTCGGCAGAGACACTCGTAGTTTGGGTTTCAAGGATATAATAAAGGCCGTGTGCGAAAGTGTGGCCGAGAATACGTCAGACGGTGTGGTCGCTCCGATGTTCTATCTTATGATCGGAGGGGTTCCTCTCGGATTTTTGTACAAGGCGGGAAATACCCTCGACTCCATGGTCGGTTACAAAAATGAAAGGTATCTGTACTTTGGGAAAATATCTGCGATCTTTGACGATGTGCTGAACTTTATACCGGCAAGAATTACGGGGATATTGATGTGTGTAGGCGCACTGTTTTGCGGTCTTGACTGCAAGCAGGCATTCAGGATATTTTTCAGAGACAGAAAGAAGCATGCAAGCCCGAACGCCGGCAACCCCGAGGCTGCCTGCGCGGGAGCGCTTGGAGTGGAACTTCTTGGGGATGCCGAGTATTTCGGCAAGCTGTACAGGAAAGAGACGGTTGGGGATCCCGTAAGGGAAGTGGATCCCGAGGATATAAAAAAGACGCGCAGGCTCATGTATGCAACGTCCATACTGTCGCTGGCGGTGATGGCGGCGCTGCGCGCATTTGCTGGTTACTGTTGGATTCGGTCTGTGGGGTGACCTGCTATGAATTTACTGGATGATCAAACACGATCCCGTAAGATAAATGAGGAGAAAATCCGCGAGGTGAACGATGAGAAAATCTTTGATGGTGCTCGGCACATGCTCAAACGCCGGGAAAAGCCTGATTACGGCGGGGATATGCAGAATACTGAAGAGAAAAGGATACAGAGTGGCTCCGTTCAAGGCGCAGAATATGGCATTGAATTCATATATAACAAATGATGGCCTTGAAATGGGCAGAGCGCAGGTGATGCAGGCTGAAGCATGTGGACTGGATCCCGATTGCAGGATGAATCCGGTGCTCCTTAAGCCTACCGGAGATGACGGATCTCAAGTGATCTTGAACGGTAAGGTCTTTGGGAATATGAAAGCGCAGGAATTCTATGAAAACAAGGCGATTTTCAGAGAGGCAATCATGAAAGCATACAATTCCCTTGCTCAAGATTATGACATCATAGTGATGGAGGGCGCCGGCAGCCCGGCGGAAATAAACCTGAAAGAAAACGATCTTGTCAATATGGGTATGGCAAAGATGGCAGACGCTCCTGCGATACTTGTCGGTGATATTGACAGGGGAGGGGTGTTTGCCTCTGTTGCGGGCACAATGCTTTTATTTGATGAGGAAGAAAGAGAGCGTGTAAAAGGCATAGTGATAAACAAGTTCAGAGGTGATCTGGAGATACTGCGCCCGGGGCTCGGCATGCTTGAGGATATAGTCAAAGTGCCCGTGCTCGGCGTGGTTCCTTATATAAACGTAGAAATAGACGATGAGGACAGCCTTTCCGAAAAGATGACGGCAAGAGCAAAAGAATCGCGATTGGACATTGCGGTAGTGCGTCTTCCGAGGATATCGAATTTTACCGACTTCAACGTGCTCGAATATATGGAAGATGTATCTGTCAGATATGTGAGAACGCCGAGGGATTTCGGGGAACCTGATTTGCTCATTGTCCCGGGTACAAAAAACACCATGGCGGATCTTTTACACATCAGGCAGTCGGGAATGGAAGCGAAAATCCTGAAATATGCCGCAAAGGGCAAGCCGATAATCGGCATATGCGGCGGATATCAGATGCTTGGACAGAAATTGTCCGATCCGCACGGTGTGGAGCACGGCGGGGAAATTGACGGAATGCGGCTTTTGCCTCATGGCACGATTTTTTCCCTGGAGAAAGTCACGCGCAAAACGGCGGGTAGACTTTCTGATGTGAGCGGTATATTCAGGGCTTTGTCCGGAAAAGAATTCAATGGATATGAGATTCATATGGGATTGCAGGAAAGCGACAAAAATATAATTAACAGCGGAAATGTTTACGGCACATACATCCACGGAATCTTTGACAAATCCGGTGTTGCCGCCGCCGTGATTGAGGCTCTGTTCAAAGAGAAAGGTTTGGAACCCAAGGAAAACTCGGAGTTTGACCTCGATGAATATAAACAGGGGCAGTATGACACACTCGCAGAAGCAGTGGAAAAATCCCTGGATGTAAATATGTTACTTGACATAATAAACGGAAGCCGGGCGCATGCAGAACTTGACCGAAAGTGAGGGGAATGGAGAAAATGAAACCAAGTGAAATCGAGAAAAGAAGTTTTGAGATAATAGGAGAAATTCTGGGCGACAGAAAGTTCGATCCCCGATACGAACCTATAATAAAAAGGTGCATACATACATCGGCGGACTTCGAATATGCGGACAGTCTCAATTTTACGGACGGAGTGGTTGAGAAAATCCACAATGCCATAAAAGAGGGTGCAACTATAGTTACCGATACGAAAATGGCACAGTCGGGAATCAATAAGATAATTATAGAAAAACACGGAGGCGAAGTGGTATGTTTTATCGGAGATGAAGATGTTGCCTGCGAAGCCAAACAAAGGGGAGTGACGCGTTCTTGCGTGAGCATGGAAAAGGCTTCAAAATTAAGAGAGAATTTGATTTTCGCAGTAGGCAATGCACCGACGGCTCTGTTGTCCATAGTTTCCCTTGTCAGGGAGAAAAAGCTCGACCCCGTGGCGGTCATAGGTGTGCCTGTGGGATTTGTCAACGTGGTGGAGAGCAAGGAACTGTTAATTGAATCCGGGATACCGAGCATAGTTGCAAGAGGAAGAAAAGGCGGAAGCAATATAGCAGCGTGTATAGTGAACGCTATCCAATATATGCCGTAAGGAACGCGGAATATATGCATCAAGAGGAATCATGAACGCGGAATATATGCATCAAGAGGAATCATGAACGCCGTTTTGCTTCTTGCTTGTGTCGCAAGGAACGGGGAATACATGTTGCGAGAGACCGGAGGGGAATTGTCGGACAGGTATTGTGGTGATATAATGTGAGCGTGGGGAGAAGTCTGAAGAAAAGGTGAATAATGCAGAATGCGAGATTGAACCCTGAAAAAAGGCGAATAATAGAAAAAGCGGTTTGGTCGATTTGCGGGATGCGTGTGCGAAGGCCGCTACAATCCCGGGAAAAGGTGGAATTCAGATGAGAGACGATATGAAATTTTTTCGTAATTTAAAGTGGCTTTGTTTTGTACCGGGTCTTTTGATGTATGTGGGCACGGAGTATTCTTTCGGTTCGCGGATGGCGTCGATACTTGCGATAACGGCAACCGGATCCTTCTGGTTTCTTGTCAGGAGCGCAGAAGGTGACAGATTGGGTCGCATGATTGCCCTCACGGTGCGCAAAGCGATAACACTGAACGGTGAAGTGGATCATATAATTGAAATAAGGAAGCTCAGAATAGGATATCTTGCGAGGATATATCTTTTGAATGCGGGAGAGAGGTTCGCGGCGATAAACGACGCCGTAAATTCACATATAAAGACCGAGGGGCTCAGCGACTCGATTTGTGCCATTCAAATAGTGGACATGCGGGACACCAAGGAAATGCCCACGCTTCGGAAAAAACTTAACAAGCAGTTGTTCAGCCATCTTATGAAAATGCACGACAGAGGTAAAAAATAAGGAGCGGGGCTTTTATGGAAATTGAATTTAAATATAGGCCGGCCGATGATCTTGTCGCTGACAAAATCTTCGAGGATGAATATATTTCCAAGTTGAAACTCGGGGATTTTTTCTGTGTGGAGATGCGGGCTGTTTATTTCGACACCCTAAAAAGGGATCTTATGAAGAATAAAATGGCATTTCGTATAAGGCGGGAAGACGATAAGAGCGTCGCAACTTTAAAGTGGTCGGGTGGCAGCGTGGACGGGCTTCACGTCAGGGAGGAAATTAACCGTGTTCCGGACGATGAGAAGATGCTCGCAAAACCGACCATAGAAATATTCCGCGATGACTGCAAGATATACGATAAGTTAAAAAAGACGGTTCAGGACAGAACCCTTGTCCCGGTCATGGAAACAAATTTCACACGTAAACGCATCATGCTCGATACCGGCAGATCCATAAGCGAGTTTTCATTTGACTCGGGCGAAATAATCGCAGGAGGCAAAAGTGTACCGATATGCGAAATAGAAATAGAATTTATCGACGGTGAACGCGACGATTTCATCAAACTTGGAGAGGCGGTCGCAAAGAGATATAAATTGATGCCGGGCGATATGAGCAAATTTGAAAGAGGAATTAAACTGTTGCACGGGCAGCGGTGTTTACTTTAATTGCAAATGAGTATATAATGACAAGGATTGTTTGCGATTTTTACTAAGCTATAATTCAGGAGGATATAAAAGGATGAAAACGACGCTTGTTTCAAAGGAAAATAACGAAGCAAAATTTACTCTCGACTTTACGGCGGAGGAGTTTGACAATGCGGTGACGGGGGTTTATAGGAGAAATCGAAACCGCTTTTTCGTAAATGGCTTCAGAAAAGGCAAGGCGCCCAGGAGTATCATTGAAAAAAAATACGGGGAAGGGGTTTTCTTTGAAGATGCCGTCAACGATCTGTTCGGAAAGAACTATCCTCAGGCTGTCGAAGAATTGGATCTGGAAGTTATAGACACTCCCAAGGCGGATTTCAGCCGAATAGGAAAAGGAGAACCTCTTACCGTCACTTTGGAGGTAAAACTTTTCCCGATTGTGGACGTTAAAGACTACAAAGGAGTGGAAGTTGAACAGCTGAAAACCGAGGTGACCGAAGAAGAGGTGGAACAGAGCATAGAAAACCTCAGAAAGAGAAACGCGCGCATGGTTGTGGTCGAAAGACCGGTCAAAAACGACGATACGGTTATACTTGATTATGCGGGGTTTGTCGGTGACGAACAGTTCAAGGGCGGAACAGCGGAAAATCAGGAACTTAAAATAGGCTCGGGAACCTTCATACCGGGATTTGAGGAGCAGCTTGTGGGAGCGGTGTCCGGTGAAGAGAGGGATGTCAAAGTTACATTTCCACAGGAGTACGGCGAGAAGTCGCTGGCGGGCAAAGAAGCCGTTTTTCACTGCAAGATAAATGAAATAAAGGAAGAAGAACTTCCCGAAGCGGACGATGAGTTTGCAAAGGATGTCAGTGAGTTCGACACGCTTGAGGAACTCAAGGAAAACACGAAAAAGGACATGACCAAACTAAAAGAAGACCGGGAAAAGAACCGTGTGAAAGATGAGGTGGCTGCCAAAGTCTATGAGCTGAATAATATCGAGGTGCCTAAGTCATTGGTTGAGGAAGAAATCAGCCAAATGGCGCAGGAACTTGACCAACAGCTGAGATATCAGGGTCTTTCCCTTGATCAATACTGTGAGCTTACGGGTAAAAGTATGCGCGACTTCCGCGATGAGGTGCGCAAGGATGCCAAAAAGAGAGCGGGAACACGGATTGCGCTTTTGTCGGTGGCTGCGGCTGAATCCCTTGAAATCACGGATGAAGAGATGGATGCGGAATTTGAGAACATGGCCGGGCAGTATAAAATGGGAAAAGACGAGATTCAGAAGATGTTTGAATCAAACACCAAACTGTTGAAAAAGGATCTTCTTGTGAGAAAGGTGATCGACATGCTGTACGACGAAGCAAAGATCAAAGAAGTGGATTCACTCAAGATGAAAGAAGTGGCCGCGGCTGACGAAAACGTCGACAGAAAAGAAGATACCGCTACAGAAGAAAACTCCGATGCAAAAAAAGATCCCGCAACGGTCGGAAGCGCCGGAAAGGAGTGATTTCATGGCACTTGTACCATACGTGATCGAACAGACAGGCGCCGGAGAACGTAGCTACGATATTTTTTCGCGACTTCTGAAGGATCGCATCATAATACTGGGAGAAGAAGTGACCGACGCAATTGCGAGTCTGGTGACGGCGCAGCTTCTGTTTTTAGAGGCGGAGGATCCCGACAAGGACATCAGCCTTTACATCAACAGTCCGGGAGGCTCGGTGACGGCGGGTATGGCGATATATGACACGATGAATTATATAAAACCGGATGTCTCCACGATATGTGTAGGTATGGCGGCAAGCATGGGGGCATTCCTACTTTCTTCCGGGGCGAAAGGCAAGCGATATGCCTTGCCGAATGCGGAGGTGCTTATTCATCAGCCGCTCGGTGGTGTAAGCGGACAGGCGTCGGATATAGAGATCCACGCCAGGTGGATATTGAGAACAAAGGAAAAACTGAACCGGATCTTGAGCAAAAACACAGGACAACCGCTCAGAACGGTCACAAAGGATACGGACAGAGATAACATCATGGGGGCGAATGAAGCCTGTGAATACGGGCTTATAGACAAAGTTATCGCCTCCAAGTAAGAGGGTAATAGATGGCGGATAATTTTAACGATGACAACAGAGAGTTGAGATGCTCGTTTTGCGGTAAGCCACAGAGCCACACGCACAGACTTATTGCAGGACCGGGTGTTTTCATATGCGACGAATGCGTAGAAATGTTTTCGGACATCATAGATGAAGAGCTTAAGGGTGGAATATCAGGTGGTGTTGAGCAAACTGAAAGCGGCACGGAGATTCATAAACTGAAATCACCGATAGAGATAAACCGAACTTTGTCCGACTATGTGATAGGTCAGGAAAAAGCAAAGAAGGCTTTAGCCGTGGCTGTTTACAACCACTACAAGAGAATTGACGGTCTTAAGGGAAAGGACGAGGTTGATGACGTAGAGCTGCAGAAGAGCAATATAGTCATGATAGGACCCACGGGATCGGGGAAAACGCTGCTTGCGCAGACACTCGCCAGGATTCTCGATGTGCCGTTTGCCATTGCGGACGCAACTGCGCTTACGGAAGCCGGATATGTCGGGGAAGACGTTGAAAATATTTTGCTGAGATTGCTCCAGGCCGCCGATTATGATATTGAGAAAGCGCAGCGAGGCATAATTTACGTGGACGAAATAGACAAGATATCCAGAAAGAGTGAGAATCCGTCCATTACACGCGATGTCAGCGGAGAGGGCGTTCAACAGGCGCTTCTTAAGATCTTGGAGGGAACCGTCGCAAACGTTCCTCCGCAAGGCGGACGCAAACATCCGCATCAGGAGTTCATTCAGATAGACACGACCAATATACTTTTTATCTGCGGAGGTGCTTTTGACGGTTTGGAAAAAATCATCAAAAGAAGGCTGGGAAGCAAAGTGATAGGTTTCAATTCCGAAAAAGGTGGGATAGAAGAAAAAGAGGTCAATGTCGGAAGAGATATAGAACCTGAAGATCTGTTGAAATTCGGACTGATACCGGAATTTATAGGACGCTTGCCGGTTATCGTTACACTTAACGAGCTCGATGAGGATGCTTTGAGACAGATAATGACGGAACCTAAAAACGCTTTGGTGAAACAGTATCAGAAGCTGTTTGAACTTGACGATGTCAAACTCGAAATCGAGGAGGATGCGATCAAAGAAATTGCGAAGAAAGCCATTGAGCGCAAGACCGGCGCGCGAGGCTTGAGGAGTATATTTGAAAAGAGCATGCTTGATATAATGTACGAGATACCGTCGAGAAACGATATAGAAAAATGTGTGATAACAAGAGGAACCGTAGCGGAAAACAATGAACCGCAACTTGTCCTAAGAGAAAAATAGGAGGGGCGAAGTCCTCATCTTAATGAGGGCGACCATGGTCGCCCTTTGACTTGAAAAAGGGTTATGCTTTGGATATATTTTGGACAAGAAGATTCGCAGTACGGTAAATCATTATTGCCAATTTTGCTTTGCTGCTTACTTTTGAAACTGTTTGTCCATGTTTGATATAGATTGGAGTTGATGAATATGAATGAGAATTTGAATATAAAGGACGATAAGGCATTGAATGATGTGCCTCGCACGGGTGATGAAAACAACGGCTACAAGGAACCGGCATACGAGGTGTTGCCGTGCATTCCTTTGCGTGGCGTGACGGTTTTTCCCAATACCGTTGTACATTTTGATGTTGGAAGAGAAAAATCCATAAGAGCACTTGAAAGAGCCATGTCCTCCGACAAGCTTCTGTTTGTTTCCACACAGAAAGACGATAACATCCTGATCCCCACAGGTGAGGACATCTATGAGGTCGGAACGATCGTAAGGATAAAGCAGATGCTCAAGATTCAGGGGGATGCCGTGCGTGTATTGGTTGAGGGTATTTCAAGAGGTTCTGTCATAGAAATTCTGAGTGCCGACAGCTTTTTCCCGGGAACGACGGAAAGGGTTCGCGACGATTTCTTTTCTGCGGCCGTTCAACGGATTGAGGAGAAAGCCACGGAGGAAACAATATCCGTTGAGGACAAGGCGAGAGTCAGAATCATCGTGGATTCGTTCATGGAGTATGCCGCACTCACTTCCCACATTGCCGATGAGGTGATGGATAAGATCATGTCGGTGGCTGACCCTGCGGTTCTTTTGGACAAGATCGCAAATGAGATTATCGTTTCCCCGTCGAAAAAACAGAAAATCCTTGAGTCTCTTGATTTTTCGCACAGAGCCGCAATTTTGTGTGAAATGATAGCTGAAGAGAATGAAATCGCAGTTGTGGAAAAACAGCTTGCGCACAAGGTGAAAGAGAGCATAGACAAAGGACAGAGAGAATATTATCTCAGGGAAAAGCTCAAATCCATTCAGTCTGAGCTAGGTGTTGAGGCCGATGTGGAAACCGAAAGCACGGAGTGGCTCGAAAAACTGGATAAATTGAAACTGGATAAAAAGACGGACGAGAAGATACGCAAGGAAATCGGAAAGTTTGCAAAGATGATTCCAAGTTCCGCCGAAAGCTCCGTGATCAGAAACTACGTCGAGACGATTTTGGAATTGCCGTGGAGAAGCGCTTCTAAGGTAAACACGGATCTTAAAAAAGCCGAGAAAATACTGGAAGAAGATCACTACGGAATGAAGAAGATAAAGGATAGGATTCTGGAGTACCTAGCCGTAATACAACTTTCAAAAGCAATACGGGGACCTATACTGTGCCTGGTAGGGCCTCCGGGCGTCGGAAAGACGTCCATCGCAAAATCTATTGCAAGAGCCACAGGCAGAGAGTTCATAAGGATGTCCCTGGGCGGTGTGAGGGATGAAGCTGAGATCAGAGGTCACAGAAGGACTTATATAGGAGCGATACCCGGCAGAGTTATCAACGGAATCAAGGAGTCGGGCAAAAACAATCCGCTGTTCCTTTTTGACGAGATCGACAAGATCGGTGCTGATTTTAAGGGTGATCCGGCATCTGCCCTCCTTGAGGTATTGGATCCGGAACAAAACAACACTTTTACTGACCACTTCCTTGAGATACCGTTTGATCTGTCAAAAGTAATGTTCATCACCACGGCAAACGACATAAGCACGATTCCGGGACCTCTTCGCGACAGAATGGAGATAATAAACGTGCCGGGATACACCAAGCAGGAAAAAGTAAAGATAGCGGAACGTTATCTTGTACCCAAGGAGATCAAGGAGAACGGTCTGAAAAAGGACAATCTCAACATATCTTCAAGAGCTATCGACGACATTATAGAATACTACACCAGAGAGTCGGGTGTCCGCAATCTTCAAAGAAAGATTGCAGGTGTCTGCCGCAAAGTCGCCAAAAAAGTTGTGGTAGAAAAAGGCGGAAAATATCATGTCACACAAAGAAATCTTGAAAAATATCTCGACAAGCGCATATTCAAATACGATGTGGTCGAGGGAGAGAATCCTGTGGGTGTCACCACGGGAATGGCATGGACGCAGGTCGGTGGTGATACGCTCAAAATCGAAACGGCGCTGCTTTCCGGAACGGGAAAGGTTACGCTGACAGGTCAGCTTGGGGATGTAATGAAAGAATCCGCTACGATCGGCGTAAGCTATGTCAGAAGCCTCGGTGACAAATACGGAATACCGAAGGATTTCTACAAGGACAGTGACATACACATACATGTGCCCGAGGGAGCCGTTCCCAAGGACGGACCGTCCGCAGGCGTGACGATGTGCACCGCTCTTATTTCCACGCTTACCAACACTCCCGTTGACAGAAACGTGGCTATGACCGGAGAAGTCACCTTGCGTGGGAAGGTGCTTCCGGTAGGAGGAATAAGAGAGAAAGTTCTTGCGGCGCACAGAGCGGGAATTAAGAAGGTACTGCTGCCGAGGGAAAACAAGAAGGATATAGATGAAATACCGGCTTCGGTCAGAAAAGAGCTGAATTTTGTCTTGTTGGACAATGTTGAGGAAGCGCTTGAAAGTGCGCTTGTAAGAGGCGAGCATGTTAAAAATTGACCGGGCAAATCTTGAGGCGGTCGCAGTCAAAAAGTCCCAGTATCCGCAGCAAGACATGCCGGAGATCGCATTTGCGGGCAGATCGAACGTCGGAAAATCGTCGCTACTGAATCTTTTGACAGGAAGGAAGAAACTGGCAAGAGTTTCAGGCGCCCCCGGAAAGACCAGGACAATAAATTTTTACGATGCGGACGGCATGTTCCGGATCGTTGATCTTCCAGGGTACGGATATGCCAAGGTATCCAAAACGGTGTCCCGGGACTGGGGCGCAATGGTGGAAAGTTATCTGGAAACAAGGGAAAACCTCTTGAAAGTTGTGCAGCTTGTGGACATAAGGCATGAACCGACCAAGGACGACATACAGATGTACGCATATCTGAAATATCACGGCCTTGATGGTATAGTGGTCGCCACCAAAGCGGATAAACTATCCAAAAATGAAAGATCCAAGAGTATATTGCGCATAAGAAAAGTTCTTGAGCTGAACTGCGATGATGTGGTAATACCGGTGTCTGCGCTCAAACGTACAGGTCGGGAACTTTTGCTTGAAGAAATTGAGAGACTGTTGCCCGTGGACTGAAAGGGCTGGGCAGAGGCAAATGTGAGGATAGTGCAACATATGCTTGACAACCAAGAGCTACGGTAAGAACAGTGGTAAAATAATCCGTGACAAGGACGGGGTGTTTGTTGTAAAATTTATCTCTAGGAGGACAAAGTGGCTGATAAAGAAGTGATAGGGAAAATTCTGTTTACCGACAAGGACATAAGAAAAAAAGCGAAAGAACTGGGCAAGCAGATAACTTCGGATTACAGGGGAGAGGAGCTCATAATGCTGGGAACCCTGAAAGGCGCCGTGGTATGGATGAGTGAGCTTATGAAAAACATAGCGCTGGATGTGAAAATCGATTTCATATCCGCATCAAGCTATGGCTCGGGAACGACAAGTTCGGGTATTGTAAAGATAAAAAAAGATATAAGCATGGACATATACAACAAACATGTTTTGATAGTCGAGGATATAGTTGATACCGGAACTACGCTAAAATTTTTGAAGGAATACCTTGAAGACAGAAATCCCCGTTCGGTCAAGGTATGCACGATGCTCGACAAGCCTTCGCGCAGAAAAAACGACGTATTTCCGGAATACACGGGTTTCAGTGTGGAGGATCTGTTTGTTATAGGATATGGCCTTGATTATGATCAAAAGTACAGAAATCTGCCGTATATAAGTTACCTTGAACCTGAGGACATAAACGCCTGAATGAGAAGCTTTGCGTTATGAGCTTTCCGGTGTTTGGCGTGCTTTGGGAGTCATGAGATTCAGAGGCTCATCCGGTAGGCCAGGGAAAAAGGCGACGGCATGATTATATATTCGTAAGATAAATGGAAAAGAGAATAGGAGAAAAGAGAGGTAATTATTATGGGTTACAAATTGGAAATCAATGCTTCAAACAAACACATCCATTTGGATCGTGAGGATCTGGACAAACTTTTCGGAGAAGGCTATGAACTTACATTCAAGAAGGCGCTTAAACAGCCGGGGCAGTTCGCTTCAGAAGAAAAGGTTCAGGTGATAGGCCCCAAAGGTTCATTTTCGGGGATCAGAGTTCTGGGACCCGTACGTAAGGATACGCAGCTTGAACTGGCACTGACAGACTGTCGTCAGATAGGAATAGACGCACCTATAAGAGAATCGGGTCACGTGGAAGGAACCCCGGGCTGCAAACTCGTAGGTCCCAAGGGTGAAATGGAACTTGAGTACGGCGTTATAGTCGCAAAGAGGCACGCCCACTTTTCTCCGGAGGATGCGAGAGAAGCCGGGGTTGAAAACGGACAGATCGTGAAGATCAAAATTGAATCAAAAGAGAGAACAACGATCTATGATGATGTCGTATGTCGGGTTTCGGATTCATGTGCTACCGAGGTTCATGTCGATACCGATGAGGCCAATGCCGCGGCGATGGGCGGCGGTACGATATGCGAAATCGTTGAATGATTATTGCATGAGGGGATAGGCAGTTTGCGTATCCCCTTTTTGGAAATATGGATGACGGGGGATAAAGCATGAAAATGGATCTTCACATACACTCCACTTGCTCGGACGGAGCACTGTCACCGGTTGAACTTGTGAAGAAATTTCATAAAGATGAATATAATATAATAGCCATAACCGATCACGATACTGTGGAGGGCGTATCGGCGGCTCAGATTGCCGGAGAGGCATTGGATATGCAGGTCATTTCCGGAATAGAAATAGGAACGATTTTAGAAGATAAAGTTAAATTGCACATACTTGGATACTATATTGACACGCAGAACAAAAGGCTGACAGAGATGACGGAAGCGCTGAAGAAAGACAGAGAAGAAAGAAACAAGGCTCTTTTGGACATCCTGCGCAAAGACGGGTACGATATATCGGAAGACGATCTCAAAATCTTCAAAGGTCAGAAGTATGTGGGGAAACCCCACTTTGCGTTGGCGTTGAAAAACAAGGGTTATGTGGAGACGGTGAAACAAGCGTTTGCCGACGGGAAGTTTCTTGATTCTCCACGGGTGCGAAAAATCGACAGGATATATGTTGATACGGCTTTGGCCATAGATATAATAAAAGAGGCCGGAGGTATTCCCGTTCTTGCGCATCCGATGAAAATAAGAGGTTTGGGTGACAAAGGTGGAGAAGAATTTTTCTCAAATCTCGACATCCTGCTCGGAAAGTTGAAAAGACTCGGTCTCAAGGGACTTGAGTGTTTTCATCCGTCAGCGGATAAACGGCACGGTTTGCGGCTTGTAAAACTTGCGGACAAATATCATCTGCACATAACCCACGGTTCGGATTATCACGGGATTGCGGAGTGAGAATTTGACTGCGGAAGCCTAACTTTAAGGAGTTTTGGGTGACCTTGACGAAGAAGAGTTGATGAACTGTTTTGATACGATGTCATGAAGTTTCGATGCCGAAAGGAGAAAATTGAGATGGCGGAGATAGATTTCATTAAAAATAAGATCGCGGCGGCGATAAGAACGGAAAAGGATTTCAGTGCTGCGCTCAGGTCGCGGGTGGACATGATCTTTTTACTTCATTCCAATATAATGACTTTGAATGCCAGCGTAAGGGAAATCCGCAGTGCGGGGAAGAAAGCGTTTGTCCACGTGGACTTTGCGGAAGGTATAGGGAGAGACCGGGCCGGTCTTGAGTTTTTGAGAAAAATGGGTGTTGACGGTATCTGCACCACAAGGACAAGTCTCGTAAAGATGGCAAAAGACATAGGCCTCTACACGGTACAGCGCTTCTTTATGATAGATTCTCATTCTGTGGGCACGTCGCTGGATTCCATAAAATTCTCCAAGCCGGATATTGTAGAGATAATGCCCGCGATCGTAACCAAGAAAATCAGAGAGTTCTCTTCACTTGTGGACGTTCCGATAATAGCGGGCGGGCTTATAGAAACCGAAGAAGAGATAAAAGCCGCACTTGATGCAGGCGCAAGCGTGGTTTCCACCGGGGAGACGGCGCTTTGGTCCATGGATATATAGTGACTGCGGCGAGTGAGAGGAGATTTTACATATGAAAATAATGTTTTGCGGCGCATCGTCGGGAGTCACCGGATCATGCCATCTGCTAAAGACGGAAAAACACAATTTGCTTATGGACTGCGGTCAGTTTCAGGGCGGAAAGGCGCAGGAGCTCTTAAACTATGAGCCTTTTCCTTTTGAGCCTGCGGAAGTTGAGGCGATGATACTGTCGCATGCGCACATCGACCACTGCGGGAGGATTCCGCTGCTGGTGAAGCGGGGATTTCGCGGAAAGATTTATTGCACGGATGCGACGGCGGATTTGCTTGAAGTTATGCTGCTTGACAGTGCCCACATACATGAGATGGACGCGGCATGGCAGAGCAAGAGGAACCTGCGCGCCGGCAAATCTCCCGTTGAGCCGCTGTACACGACGGAAGATGCGCAAGAATCGCTGAAGTACATAGTTCCGATCCTTTATGACCAGCAGATACAGATAAACGAGGATATGAAAATCGTATTCAACGATGCCGGACACATATTGGGGTCGGCAATAACCGAAATCTGGGTAAGGGAAGACGACAAGGAGAGCAAAGTCGTGTTCTCGGGTGACCTTGGTATGGAGAACAGAGCGATCCTGCGTGATCCCACAATCATAAAGAAAGCTGACTGCGTGATCATGGAAACCACGTACGGAAACAGAAACCATGAGAAAAACTCGACCAGTATCAACAAGCTTATAGATATCGTTCTCAAGACGGTCAAAAGAGGTGGGAGTGTTGTAATACCATCGTTTGCGGTGGGAAGAACGCAAGAGTTGATTTTTGAATTCAATCGCTTTTATGAAGAATCGAGTCCCGACTACAAGAAAGAACTGGACGGTGTTGAAGTTATAGTGGACAGCCCGATGGCGACAAATGCCACTGAAGTTTTCAGAAAGAATGCGCAGGTATTTGACGACGAAACCAAGGAATACATATTGCGAGGAGACAATCCTCTTGATTTCAAGAATCTCAGGTTCACAAGAAGCACGGAAGAATCTCAGGCTCTGAACTTTGACAAGAGTCCAAAAGTAATCATATCGGCCAGCGGAATGTGTGAAGCGGGCAGAATAAGGCACCACCTGAAACATAACTTGTGGGATGCCAGAAACAGCATAGTGTTTGTGGGATATCAGGCGCAGGGCACTCTTGGAAGAAGCATACTTGAGGGAAAGAAAGACGTTACCCTTTTCGGCGAAGAAGTTCATATAAACGCACAGATATACAATTTGGAAGGCTTCTCGGGACATGCGGATCAAAATGGACTTTTTGCTTGGGTCTCCGGCTTCATGCAACGTCCAAAACAGATTTTTCTGGTGCACGGTGAAGAGGACGCGAAGAAGGATTTTGCCAAACTTTTGCACGATGAGCTCGGGTATGATCCGATAGTTGTTTTGGGGAATTCGGAGTTTGACATAGAGCAGGGGGATGTTTCCGTGGTAAATATGGAGGAAGCGACAGCCGTGGGCGCCGATGACGATGATGTTCAGAAACTGCGAAGCAAAATTTCCCGGATCGGGGATGAACTTCAGGGGATTTTGTATAATGCAAAGCTTTCCATGGGGGACACGATCGCAAAGGATAAACTCGTGAAGATAAATAACGTGGTTCAGGAACTGGAGAAGGCGACTATAAACCTTGGAACCGCCGTAAACCTGAGAGATGATTCGGTCTCGGGCAAGTGATGGGGCATGCGTGTGAAAGTTTTGAGCTTGAGCTATATGCCGGATGCCGCAGGAAAGGGAAGAAGTGAGGAATGATATTTGAGAGACAATAAAGTAACCGGCGCAAGGTTGAAAAAGGGCAAACTGATATTGTTGCTGAGTTTGCTGGCCATATTCTGGGGGATGTCCTTTTTTGGATCAAATGTTGCTCTGCGGCACATGAATACATTCCAAATCCTCGCGGTGAGATGGACCATTGCGGCGGCGATCTTTCTTGTGCTGATCTTGATGGGAAAAGTTAAATTTCATATAGACAGAAGATTTCCATGGCTGCTTGTCACCGGAATACTTCAGCCATGTCTCTATTCCATCTTTGAAACGGAAGGCGTGCGCTTGACTTCCACATCGGAGTGTTCTATCTTTATTGCTGCGATCCCGGCGTCGGTGCTTCTTACCGGCATTTTATTTTTTGGAAAAAAGAGCAATTACAGAATTACCAGTGGCATCATACTTGCGTTTCTGGGCGTTGTCGTCTGTACCGCCTTTGCGCCCGGATTCAGGATGGAGGCAAAGGCTACGGGCTACCTCACGCTGTTTGGGGCGGTTCTATGTAGTGCTTTCTACACGCATTGCTCGGGGAAAGCGGGTGAGACGTACAATACTATGGAAGTCACCGCAGTGATTGCGATATCGGCAGGGATGTTTTTTAACCTGATTTCACTTGCTACAGGCAACGGATTTACGGGATTTGCCGAATGCATAAAACACAGGGATGTTTTGATAGCCGTATTGTTTTTGGGTATTTTTTGTTCATCCATCTGTTATGTGATCTTCAATTACGTACTGTCAAAGATGAATACGGCGGTGGTATCAAACATAACCGCAAGCTCGACGACGGCTATAGGAGTGATCTCAGGCGTGATTCTTGCGGGTGATCCGGGAGGTCTGTTTACCGTGGCGGGACTTACTTTGACCATTGCCGGAGTATGGATTTCCGGTAGCCGATTGGAGAAAACACAACGCTAAATTCAGTTTACGGAAAGGGGATAAGATGATCTTGGGAAGGAAGAATTACGGAAGGAAAAAGCGAAACCGAAAAACATCGATGTTTCTCTTGGTTGTGATGATTTCATTGCTATCTTATGCCGTTCATATTTTTGTTGTGGAAAAAAACGATATCGCAACCACTTCCGGGATACCGGAATGGAAGGGTGAGGCCTACGTGAAAGTCAATGGAGGCAGACCATATTTTAAAGAAAGTGAGCTTTCAACCGCAAGATACGAAAAACATGAATCTCTGGATGAACGGGGAAGAGCCACAGGTGGGACGGCTTGTCTGGATAAGGCTGGTATGGCAAAAGGACAGCGGGATTACATAGGAATGATACATCCTACGGGATGGCACTACCGCAAATACAATTTCATAAAAGGAAGATTGTTGTATAACAGATGTCATCTTATAGGCTGGCAACTCACCGGCAGCACGGCAGATCGCAGAAATCTTGTGACCGGCACAAGGTATATGAATGTTAGAGGAATGCTTCCGTGGGAGAATAAACTGGCGGATTATCTGCGAAGTACAAACAAGCATGTGATGTACAGAGTAACCCCTGTGTACAAAGGCACCGAAGCGCTGTGCAGAGGGGTCAGAATGGAGGCGATGTCGGTCGAGGACAAGGGAAGGAGTCTCTCATTCAATGTGTACTGCCACAACGTGCAGCCCGGGGTCGAGATAGACTATGCAACCGGCGAAAGTGCGAAAGAGGAAGATCCGAGATGAGCAGGATAGCGATTTACGGAAAAGGGGGCATAGGGAAATCCACAATAAGCGCCAATTTATCGGCTGCCATGGCTGCGAGAGGACATAAAGTTTTACAGATAGGCTGTGATCCCAAGCATGATTCCACCAAACTGCTTTTGCATGGGAAAAAGTTGACTACGGCACTTGATTATATGAGAGTGACAGGTCCGATGCAGCAGGATATTGACGAAATCTTGGAGGAGGGGTATCTGGGTATAGGATGCATAGAGGCGGGAGGTCCCAACCCCGGAGTCGGATGCGCGGGAAGAGGGATCATAAGCACCTTTGAGCTTCTTGAACGATTCGGACTGCCCGAGAAATATGACACAGTCATATATGATGTCCTTGGGGATGTCGTCTGTGGCGGTTTTGCCGTGCCCATAAGGCGAGAATACGCCGAGTTGATCTTTATAGTGACATCGGGCGAATTCATGTCTTTGTATGCGGCGAACAACATACTTCGGGGAATCCGGAATTACGACGGCGAGAAAGGAAGAGTTGCAGGAATACTTTACAACAAGCGCAATGCAAAGGATGAAGAAAAGCGTGTGAAGAAATTCGCCCAAGCCGTTGGTCTTAAGGTGGTGGCTACGATACCCGGATCGGATGTTTTTGCTAAAGCCGAAGCCGCCGGTGTAACGGCATTTGAAATGGCGGAAAGCGAAGAGATAATGAACATCTTTAAAAATATAGCATGCGGCATAGATCACGGTATAGAATCCTACAAGGCCTTTCCGATGACGGATGAAGAACTCGAAAAATGTATTACAAATGCGGAGTTTACGGGAAGGATCACCAATATCACAGGATCTGAAGTTGCTGCACTTGGTAAGAAGCCACGCAATACCGCAATTCGTAACGATGACGTCGGAGACGGAGAATCCAAAGGCTTGGCAGACGATACGCAGACGTACTATTATTCCAAGAGTATAAAGAACGGCGAGCCGCTTCATGGTTGCGCTTTCAACGGGGCAATGTCGACCTGCGTCCACGTAAGAGGTGCGGTTATTTTTGCCCACGCCCCCAAAAGCTGCGCCTACATATCCTATCAGACCATAAGTTCGAGCGGAAGGCGAAGACTTTTTGAAAAAGGCACGTTGCTGCCCGTATCATTATCGCCCGACATAGTGTGTACCGATATGGGCGAGACGGAGATCGTGTTTGGCGGTATGGAAAGACTGCAGGAGAAGATAGAGCAGCTTAAAGAGAAAAAGCCCGAAGCTATAGTTACAATAAGCGCCTGCCCTGCGGGGATAACAGGCGATGACATAAGCAAAATGGAGGCTCTGTCCGATGAGAACACGCAGATAATATCACTGAAAACAGACGGAAATATGGCGGGGGACTATCTGCAGGGAATGCTCATGGCGTATACGACAATGGCACGGGCATTTGTTCGTCGCGATGTTGAACCGGATTACGGATATGTGAACATCATTGCGGAAAAAATAGTGCTGACCAATACAGAAGAAAACTTCAGAACCATAGAGACGTATTTAAAAAGTATGGGGCTTAAGGTGAACTGCAGATTTCTCTACGATACAAATACGCAGGAACTGCGAAATTTAAAAAGAGGTGGCATCAATCTCCCGGCATACGACGATTATGCGTCTGAAATACTGGGGAATTTTCTGGAAGATGAATTTGGGATGAAGATGTTTGAAAAACCTTTTCCCGTCGGATTTGACGCTACGTGTGACTGGCTGAAGACGTTGGGCAAATCACTGGACAAAGAAGAAACCGTCGAAAGGATAATATCGACAGAAAGCCAAAAATACAGAAGTGAGATAGAAAAACTTGCGCCTAAACTCAAAGGCAAGAAATTGATGCTCATAACATACAACCATGAAATGGACTGGATATTAAGAACCGCAACAGACGTAGGAATGGAAATCGTCAAAATCGGTATATTGAATTTTTCTCAGGACGAAGGATTCAGAACAAATATGGAGATTGGATGTCCGGTGGAAGAGAACTACGATAAGGAAAAAAGGGCAAGTGATATTGAAAAATACAGCCCTGATGTTCTTTTGAGTAATTATGCTTCATCCGTTGCGGATAAAGTTGCGGTATCGGATACGATTCCGATGTGTCCGTATGTGGGCTTCGGTTCGGGAATTGAGATGGTAAAAAGATGGGCTGAACTTCTGAAACTTAACAGAAAGGGAGACTGGAGCGATGATGTGGCCTTATTTGACAAGTATTACTCCTGACAGCTTGAGTGGACTGATCTTCGGGCTTGAGGGGGTCAAAGACGGAGTGGTTTTGCTGAATGGATCGTCAGGATGCAAATTCTATCATTCCGCCACATCGGACAATCAGTTTATACGGCAGCTTGAATTTGACCCCCTGAATTACCCTGAAAAGTGGTATTTCGGGCAACCAAGGGTACCGTGTACTTCGCTCGATAACGGCGATTACGTATACGGCACTGAGGAAAAACTCAGAGAAGCATTGATTTTTCTGAGAGAGAACATTGAGTTTGAGATTCTGTTTGTCGTAAATTCTCCGGGAGCGGCTTTGATAGGTGATGACATCGCAAAGATCGCAGAGGCGGAAATCACCGAAAAACCCGTATTGACCTATGAAACTCCGGGGATTTCGGAAAACATATGCGCAGGATATGAAAGAGGCGCGGTCAAGCTACTCGAAAATATCATGGAAGACGGAAGCGAAAATTCTTCGAACGGCCGAAAACGAACGACTTTGGAAACGGCGGCAGACACATGTGGCGAAAACATCGCAGGCAGTATAGAAACCGGCGGCAATACCGCTAGCGTAAAACCCGTTGTGAATGTACTCGGATTGAATCTGTTCAGACGCCACATTTTTGGCGATGCTTTGGAGATTCGGCGTTTTCTTGGGATGATCGGGGCAGAACCGGGATGCTTTCTTTTAGCGGGCTGCAGTTTACGCGAAATAAAAGAAATGGGAGGAGCGGATTTAAACCTGGTTCTTTTCCCTGAATTCGGGCTTTCGCTTGCCAAGGCATTGAAAGAGAAATGCGGAACGGATTATTTCGTATGTGAAACTCCGCCGATAGGTTTCAAAGCCACGGAAAAACTCGCAAAAGAGCTTTGCACAGTATTAAAGACCTCGCCGGAGCGTCTCATCCTGGAGAGCGAGAAAATGCGCGCGAGGTGTTATCCTTTTATATCAAGGCTCAATTCTCTGACAGGGATGCCGAAAGGGCGGCCTTTTGCAGTTGAGGGTCACTGGAGCGAGGCGATGGGATATGTACGGTTTTTTATAGAATATTTCGCTATGACGGCGGACAGTATTTCTATTTTAGATGCGGAATGTGATTACAGCAAAAAAGCTTTTATTAGTATGCTCAAGGAATACGGAATGGAAGATGCTTTGGAAAGAGATATAATGCGTACGCAGGCGGATATGGTTTTTGCAAGCGGAAATACCGTTGCAGCGCTCAAGCTTCAGCGAAAGGAGTTCGCAGGCGTAGACATAAGCCTGCCCACGTTGGGATATATCGACGTGGTACCTAAAACTTATCTGGGCATAAGCGGGGCGGCTCTTCTGTCGGAATTGATAATAAACGGGTCGGTATACTGATGCGCATGGATAAAAACGGATTGTTTCAATACAGAAGCGGGATCGTAACGATCCTTATATATAGGATATTCACAAAATTATTGCTCGTGCTGATCTATTTTTTGATGCGTCGTATTGCAGGACTGCTCCTTTGGGGTGCGGGCAGACCCGCATTTACCAGCGGTGACATCCCATTTTTTTTGAGAAGCTGGCAAGGATGGTGTCTGGCTTTGGTCGGAATTGCGACGCTTGCATTTTATATAAGTATGGATATCAATATAACCATAATAATGTGTGACAACGTGCTGTACCGAAGGGGAAAGCGCTTCTTGGCGATGATAAAAGAAGCGGTTTTGGGTATTGGAAATCTCTTTTCTTTTTCAGGGTTGTTGGCGGTTTTGTACGTATCGTTCATAATACCGATTTTTGGAGTTGCGACAGGGATTTCACCGACCGGGAATTTCAGGATTCCCGATTTTATAATGTCGTTTATAAGGCAACATTTCTGGATGAAGACCGGATATCGGATGATTCTGTTCCTGCTGGTGGTGCTTGGGTGTTTGTTCGGACTTACGTTCATAATAATGGTAACGGATAACATAAAGGCGCGTGCAGCGATGAGCATGTCCTGTAAATTTGTCGCCGGGCAGTGGAGGAATATACTCAAAGGCCTGATTCCCCCTCTTCTGAAAATACTTATGGCAGCGGTTCTGTGTATCGGCATTCCGGCGGTGACTGCATTTTTTTTCATAGAAGAGTATGTAACGGGTAAAACCGAAAAGAGATTTGGCTATATCCTGTGCATCTTCTTGATTTTGGCGGCGATTACATTTATTCGGGCTATACTGGGCGTTGTTGTGACCATGAAGCTTACGATGCTTTATAAGAGTCTTGGAGGCAAAAAGCAACAACCACTGCCACCGGTTAGGAGGTTCGGGAAGAAAATCCCTGCGATCATATTCTGTGCGGCGTTAATCATAGCGGTGTCTGCAAGTGCTATGGGTGCTATGGAATTTGACTATTTTTTTCCGTTAAAGAGCAGAACGCATATAATAGGGCACAGAGGTGCAGGTTTTGCTTCAAGTGAAAATACCGTTGAATCCATAGTTACCGCTGAAAAGAAGGGGCTGTTTGCTTCGGAGATAGATGTTCAAAGAACAAAGGACGGAAAGTATATAATAAACCACGACGATGATTTTAAGAGAACGTGTGGGGTAGACCAAACCCCCGGAGAGATGACTTTTGATCAAATCGCAAGACTTAGGGTGAAAAATGTTCTCAATACCAAAGCCCCGGGGCAGCATGTGGCCACAATTGAGGAAATGCTTGACGCTGCAAAAGGCAAGCTAAATCTATACGTGGAGCTTAAGGGAAAAACCGCAGATAGAAAAATGGCGGACGATCTGTATGAACTTGTAAAGAGGAGAGAGGCTCTTAGACATACCACTTTCATATGCCTGAAATATGATCTGATCGAGTATCTTGAAAAAAAACATCCCGATGCCGAAACGGGATATATATGCTTTTATTCGTTTGGCGATCTGGAGAAGATGAGCTGCGACTCTTTACTGCTGGAAATGGAAACGGCGACGCAAGTCAATGTGGACAGGATACACAGGGCAAATAAAAAAGTGGTGGTGTGGACAGTGAATGCGGTCGGTAGCATAAACAGCTTTCTTTTGAGCGCTGTCGATGCCATGATAACGGATGAAGTTGAAAATGCAATATCAATTAAAAAATTCCTGTACTCAAGAGGGGACCTTCTCAGGATTCTGGATGCAATTTGGATAGAGACATGACGGATTACATTTCTTGGCTTGTTTTCTACCGCAAGCACCCGCATTTTTACATTGCGCAAATTGAATATTGACTTCCCCATATAGCGGTGAGATATTTTTTTCAAAAGAGGATCGGGAAAAGCAGGTCATTTCACTTGAACCCCAAAAGTGAAAACCAACCGGCGCGGGAACCTGCCGAATAGCCACCGCAAATCTGAAAGCAATGCGTCTTTAAAAGGACGAAAAAGTGTGTAGAAGGAGGAAGTTTCAATGAGCAGAGAATGGCAACAGACGAGATTTAAAGAATTTGTCATGCCCGATGCCGTATATTATCAGAGCATATGGGCTGTGCGCGACCTGCAGAGGATGAAGAACAGGTTGAATGAGATCGAGCACGATGCCACGCGCGTGTATAGCGGGAGCATGATTTGCGAAAAGAAAAAGGATTTTTCCGAAATAAGACCCACAGAAAAGAATGCGTTGGAAAAAATCCTGCTTGAAACAAGGGTCAAGGCAATACAGAGGGCACTCAATCAGGTTCCCGAGGCTTACAGAGCATGTGTTCTGAACAATGTGGCATTCAAGCGCGAAAGTTATGGATATAACCCCAAACTTTGGAAGATCTGGAAACAACGTTTTCTCTATAATGTGGCCAAAAATTTATCTCTCATGTAGTGCGGTGGAGGCGCGGGCATGAGTGCGTAATCAAATAAGAGACCCGGATACCCCGCATATGAGTGGCGGAGGCGGTGGCAAAACGGCTTGCCCGGGTCTCTTTGACGTTCAAGTCCGGGCAAGCCGTTTTATAGCAATGTGCAAGTCTCTTTGGGAATGCGCTCAAGATTAAGATTTTTTTAAGACTTATTTTATTGACAAAAATATTTCCCGTATGGTAGGCTTCTTGTATAGTTTTAGAGAAACACAGTAACGTGATGAATAAAGGGGGCATTTATTTGAAAGGACTGAAGAAAAGGACGGTTTTTCTGATCGCTGTATTGTCCGCTGGCATTATAGCTGCGGGAGGCATTGCAGTCTATCGCTACCACAAAGTCAACGGATACGGCAAGTCCTTCTACAGCGAGAGCGACAGCAAACTTGAAAAGGAAATAAAACTTTTCATAGGGAGTCGGGATCTCGCCAAAGAGATGGGATATTACAGCATATATCCGTATTACTATCAGAAAGTCAAATCGATGGAAATCGAGGGGGAAGCGGAAATAAAAGCCATTAAACTTTCAGAAAAAGACATAATAGATAAAAATGCCCTGTATAAACAGGCTGTTTCCGAAGGTTACAGGGTTTCCGACACGCAGCTCAAGACCTTAACCGCAAATAAAATAGAACAAATCAAAAAGCTCAAGAACTACCCTAAAATCAAAGCTTGCTATGAAGCGGAAGATACCACGTTGGAAAAACAATTCAACCGTAACAGACGGTATAACAGGATATATTTCACGCTGGAAAAATGGTACAATTCAAAGAATGAGGGGTTGAATGAGGCTAGGATGAGTATACCTCAGGATTTTAGAAACAACCTAAGCCCTCGTCAGAGCATGCTAGAGGAAAAAATAATTTCAAAGTTCAAAAGTACGAGTGATTATGTCAAATTGAAACGTGCACTCAAGTATTGTCGAACGAGTTTCAAAAAATACGGTTCAAACGCATACGGTGCAAAACATTACGCCAAGAGGACAAACGTTTACAAGGAGTTGTCTTACTGGAATCGGTAGCGCAAGCGGGCGTAAAGGTTGAACCCAAAATATGGAAAAACATAAGGGAAGAGCGGATTGCGCAAAAACATATGCGTTTAACTCTTCCCATTTTGTTGCGTATTATGCTGCTGTCACAAATACGTACGGGGTAAACCGCAAAGATCCGTTCACCCTTTTTAAACGTTGAACAGAAAAGTTATTATATCGCCGTCTTGGACTATGTATTCTTTGCCTTCCGAGCGCAAAAGTCCCTTCTCTTTGGCAGTGCCCATGCTACCGCCGCATTTGTTCATAAGAATTTCATAACTTATGGTTTCGGCTCTGATAAAGCCTCTCTCAAAATCAGTGTGGATTTTACCGGCAGCTTGTGGGGCTTTGGTTCCGGAGGTTATCGTCCATGCCCTAGTTTCATCTTCGCCCGTTGTAAGGAAGCTGATCAAATTAAGTAGCCCGTATGATGCTTTGATAAGTTTGTCGAGTCCCGATTCGGATATGCCAAGTTCATCGAGAAACATCTTCTTTTCATGATCCTCAAGTTCTGAGATCTCCTGCTCTATCTCTGCGCAGATTACTGCCACCGTCGCATTCTCACTCTCCGCAAATCTTCTTACCGCCTCTACCCATTTGTTTTCGGAGGCACCCGCATCGTCTTCGGAAACGTTTGCGACGTAGATTATCGGTTTATATGACAGCAGATTCAATGATTCCATGAACAAAGCCTCATCCTTGTCGAGCTGCATGGCTCTTGCCGATGTTCCGGTAGCAAGGAAATCATAGATTTTTTTGAGCAAATCAAGTTCAGCTGATATATGCTTGTCGCTCTTTGCGAGTTTACCTGCTTTTGCAATCCGACGTTCAAGTATCTCCATGTCGGAAAGTATGAGTTCCGTATTGATGACGGATATATCCTCTATAGGGTCTATTTTACCGGAAACGTGCACGATGTTGTCGTTTTCAAAACATCTCACAACGTGTACGATGGCTGCGACTTCACGGATATGCCCCAAAAATTTATTGCCGAGACCTTCCCCTTTTGAGGCACCCTTGACAAGCCCGGCTATATCGCAAAATTCAATGGTGGTGTACACGGTCTTTTTTGAGTGATTCAAGTTGGTAAGTTTCTTTACGCGCTCATCGGGAACCGTTACGACCCCGACGTTGGGTTCAATGGTGCAGAAAGGATAATTTGCGGCTTCGGCTCCCGCATTTGTTATTGCGTTAAACAGTGTGCTTTTTCCTACATTTGGAAGTCCTACGATACCTAATTTCATTTGCTTTTTCTCCTTTGCGTTGATCTATCGGTTTTGACTGAAGCATGCTTTTTTCTCAAAAATACAAATGCGATGCATGAGATCGCAAGCACGAGAAAACTCAGTACTTGCGCCTGTTTGAATTCTCCTATCATCAAGCTGTCGGTTCTCAACTCTTCAACAAAGAATCTTTCGAGCGAGTAAAGGATGAAGTAGAGCAGTGCGATCTGCCCCGGAAACTTTCTCTTGCGGCTCAGGAAAAGTAGAAACAAGAAGATTAACAGGCACCAGAGTGACTCATATAGAAATGTGGGATGAACCTTATCTCCGTTAACCGTAATTGCCCAAGGAAGTTCGGTGAGAGAGCCGTATGCCTCGGAATTGAAAAAATTGCCCCAGCGTCCTATGCTCTGCGCAAGAGCCACCGACGGGAAAATAAGATCGGCCATATCCGGCAAGTTGATTTTTCGCAGGCGGCAAAAAAACACGGAAACCAACAGACCGGCAATGAGTCCTCCGTGTATAGCCAGTCCCCCGCTGCGTGTATTGAATATATCCATGGGATTGTTTTTATACGAGGACCACGAAAAAATTACGTAGTAGAGCCTTGCTCCGACGATCGATAAGGGCATCATGACGATGGCAAGGTTTATGATCTCATCCTTTTCGATGGCAAACTCATGAGCGCGCCTGTAGCTGATAAAAATTGCGAGCATAAAGGCGGCCGCTATCAAAACTCCGTACCACATTATGTCTATCCCCAAAAAGGAAAATGCTATTGGATCCGGTGAATGCATATTAACCTCCGATGTATTACGAAAAAAGCCGTTGATATCTTCAACGGCTTTTGGAGGCGACACCCGGATTTGAACCGGGGAATAAAGGTTTTGCAGACCTCTGCCTTACCACTTGGCTATGTCGCCATGAAGACCGGAATGAAAACGGAACTTCCGGGAGAATATCCGCAGAATATGGATGTCATGCATCAAGTATGCACAAAATATGTACATACTTGTGGAATGCACGCAAACCCATTCAGTAAAGTCAAACATCCCGATCTTGAATGATTGGCTAGGGTAGCAGGATTCGAACCTGCGCATGATGGAATCAGAATCCATTGCCTTACCACTTGGCGATACCCCAACAAGCGAATGGGGTGGGTAGTGGGGATCGAACCCACGCATGTAGGAATCACAATCCTATGTCTTAACCACTTGACTATACCCACCATATGGCGACCAAGACGGGGCTCGAACCCGTGACCTCCAGCGTGACAGGCTGGCATTCTAACCAACTGAACTACTTGGCCGTACAATAAAAAGTGGTGGGCGCTATAGGGCTCGAACCTATGACCCTCTGCTTGTAAGGCAGATGCTCTCCCAGCTGAGCTAAGCGCCCGCAAAAATGGTAGCGGCGAGTGGAGTCGAACCACCGACCTTCCGGGTATGAACCGGACGCTCTAGCCAACTAAGCTACACCGCCACAGGCAGACTTCAAAAGCCGCCGTGCAACTCATAATAACAAACGATATGGGGGACTGTCAACACTTTTTTTTACGGTCGAAAATTAAATGGCGCTGTCAATCGGGCTGTGCTGCTTCAACACGGCCTCAAACGGCACGCAAACCCGTAATTGCGGTGTATTTTTCCGTGAACTGAACTTTATGCTATAATGGATGGCATGCAAGGGGGGTTATCCCAATGAATAAATTGAAGAGAGGAACCGTATGAATATTTTGGTTTGCGATGATGACAGAGAAATTGCCAAGGCTGTTGAAATATATTTAAAGAAAGAGGGGTACGGCGTAATCAAGGCCTATGATGGGGAAGAGGCGCTCAAGGCGTGCAGTGACAATGAAATTCACCTTATACTAATGGATATAATGATGCCAAAGCTTGACGGAATTAAAGCGACCATGAAAATAAGGGAAGAAAAAAATATTCCGATCATAATGCTGTCCGCCAAATCCGAAGACGGCGATAAGATCATCGGACTCAATGTGGGAGCCGACGATTACGTGACAAAACCTTTCAACCCTTTGGAGCTTGTTGCACGCGTAAAGTCACAGCTCAGGCGTTATGTTCACCTCGGTACGATGATAAAAGAAGAGCATGAAAACGGCAAAATATACAAAACAGGTGGGGTCGTGATGTATGACGATGAGAAAAAGACTGTGGTGGACGGTGAGGAAATATCGCTCACACCGATCGAATACGGCATATTGAGATTGCTTATGACAGAACCGGGAAGGGTGTTTTCGATGGAAGAAATATACGAAAGCGTTTGGGGAGAGAGAGCCTTCAACTCCGAAAATACGATCGCCGTTCATATAAGGCGCATAAGAGAAAAAATCGAAATCGAACCAAAAGACCCCAGATATCTCAAAGTGGTCTGGGGCATAGGCTATAAGGTTGAGAAGTTGTAGCGCACCAAAAATTCAGAAGTTCAAATACCGTTATCCTCGGAGGATCCGCCTGTCGGTCGAGAAACTGTGGTATTCCAAAAGTTTGAAAACTCATGTGCGAAACGTCATTTCCGCATGAGAGGGCTGCGCCGGTTTTGTGTGCATGCCAATGATCCGTGAATCTTAATAAAATCTTAATAAAATCTTAAACTTTCCTTAATTGTATTTTCCTGTCGTATATTTTATCCTGAAAAAGGTATCGGGATTTGGCATTCATTGTTCCGCCGCTCGAAAGGTTGCGGCGGCGAATGGATGCCGGGGTCTTTTAAGGCATTGAGTCGAAAAGCAAAGGAGGATTGGAAAATTGAAAGAGGATATTGTGAGGCGCATGATCAAAAGAAAAAATTTGCATATGTCATCGTGTGTGATTGCGGTGGTCTCCGCAGTGGCTGCTCTTTATAGAGCCATTATGGTCATTATATTTTTTACAGAAACAGACTCACCGAGTGTTAATACGAAATCGGCACCGCAGCATGCAACAGAGATGTCTTGGGTTGTGATCGGCTTAGTTGTTGTGTTTATAGCGGCAACAGTGGCTGCGGTAATTACAGCGGGAGAAAAAGAAAAAAACGGTGTAAAACTTTTGAGAATAGACAACCTTTTTTCAGATGTGGAGATTGCACTTGGCGCACTTGCCGTTCTGCCGTTAATGCTTGGAACGATTTTCATGGTTGCCGGCATTGCAAGGGATCCTGCCTTTTTGCGTATGATGAACAGATTTACGTCTGCGCCGGAAAGAGCAGATGATTTTGTGCGCGGACTGGGTGATCTGGGTGGATTTTTCTGGATTCCAAATCAACTGGAACCTCGGATCACGACTTGTTTGGGGATAATCATGGTGTTATTGGCCGCAATCGTGGAGCTTGCCGTCATTTGTTCGGTGGCGAGGAAGGTGAAAAACGGTGTATTTCTCAAGAATATAGCCATATGTGTTTTCATACGTTATTTGTTGGACAGTGCAGCACGCTCCGCATCTGTACTTGCACTGTCGCTCGGAATCCCGATCGGACTTGTTGTTCTCGGATTCAGCTGGGTTACTGCGATACCGGCGATGGCGGCAATAATTTATTTCGTACCTAGATGGGTAGAGAAATACAGAATCCTCAGAGAAGGTTTGACCGAAGTGAAGAACGGGAATTTTGACAAAAATATCGTCTTGCGGAGTAAACGAATTGGTGAGTTTGAGCGTATCGCCGACGATATAAATTCTATTTCCCGAGCACAGGCCATGGCGGTTGAGAAGGAAATCAGAAATCAGAGATTAAAGTCGGAACTGATTTCCAATGTTTCACACGATTTGAGAACACCGCTTACATCCATGGTGAGCTATGTGGATTTGCTGCGCAAGGAAGGCTTCGATTCGGAAAATGCGGATGAGTATTTGGATATAATTCAAAATAAGACGAAGAGACTTCAGAAACTGACCGAGGATTTGTTTGAGGCCGCAAAGGCATCGAGCGGAGATATGCCGACAGACATAAAAGCGGTTCAGGTACAGTCCATAGTGGAGCAGGCTTTGGTGGAAACGGCAGATCGAATCAAAGAAAGGCAAGTTGAGGTCATCTGCAACTATAAAACCGAAAATCCAAGTGTGATGGCGGATGGCAAACTTCTCTGGAGGGTAATGGAAAACCTCTTGAGCAACATAAGTAAATATGCATTGGAGCACAGCCGTGCGTACATCGATGTGACCGAAGACGACGACACGATGAGGATAGAAATCAAGAATATCTCGAAGGAACCGCTGAATATTTCCGAGGAAGAACTTATGGAGAGATTCAAGAGGGGTGATGAATCCAGAAATACGGAAGGCAGCGGGCTTGGACTTGCCATCGCAAGAGATCTTATGACCCTAATGGGAGGAAATTTCAAGATCGTTATCGACGGCGATCTGTTCAAGGTCATTTTGAATCTAAAGAAAGGCAATTGAAAAGGACATAAGCCCATATAGAACAATACCCACCGGCGCCTCCCGGTGGGTATTGTTCGTTCCGAAAAATGCCCGGGCGATACCCGGGCAACCTTGATATTGTAAGTGGATGTGGCTATAATGGTTACTGTGGGGTGGGTTGTTGCCCCATCGATGCGAGAGTTTATACCGTTTACGGTTTTCTTAGGTATCGGCGCCCAAGTTTGACGGATATACAGAAGATGAGAGCGGGAGATGAGTGTGAAACAGATATTTGTGGAAGAACTGAAGCAGAATCAGAATATAATGGATTTTTTCATGGTGAAGATGATAGGGATCAAGACAGGGGGCAACGGCAAGGTATACCTTGATCTGAAACTCGGTGACAAGACCGGAGAAGTCAACTCAAAAAAATGGGATATAGCAGACGACGAAAAAGAAATGCTTGATCAGATCAAAGAGGGAGAGATCGTCAAAGTAAAGGCATCTGTGACCGACTGGCAGAATCAGAAGCAGCTCAGGGTAACGAAGATACGTAAAGCCGTCGAGTCGGATGGGCTGAAATTGGAGGATTTTATAAAAGCTGCGCCGGAGAGACCGGGATACATGTACGAGTATCTGCTGGATATCGCAAAGTCCATGGAGGACAGGGAACTTGGCCGTATTTCACAGAGAATTTTGGAAGAAAACAAAGAGGCTCTGATGTACTATCCTGCGGCGATGAGAAATCACCATGCGGAGTTTGCGGGGCTTTTGTGGCACATGAAGAGGATGGTCATGACGGGACTCAAGCTATGCGATGTTTATACCGATCTTGACAGGGATTTGCTTGTGACAGGGGTAATTGTTCATGACATTGAGAAGATACATGAGATTCACTCGGATCACAATGGAGTGTCTCCGGGATATTCTTTTGAAGGACAGATGCTCGGTCACATAGTCATGGGAATAAAGTATCTGGAAAAAGTGGGAGATGAAATGGGGGTTTCAAGGGAAAAACTGATAATGCTCGAACATATGATTTTGTCGCACCACTATGAACCGGAATTCGGAAGTCCCAAGAAACCGCTGTTTCCCGAGGCGGAGATGCTACATTATTTGGATATCATAGACGCAAGGATGTTCGACATGTCGGAGGCGCTTGCGACGGCGGAGGCGGGCGATTTTTCCGACAGAGTTTGGACACTTGACAACAGAAGATTATACAAACCCGAAAGTATGAAAAAAAGGATGAAATTCTCCCCGGCGGCAGGAAATGCGGGCGGCGATATCGCGGGGAATGATACCGTGGGAGACGATGCCGCAGGTGGGGATGCACCGTCAAAGATGCCGGAGCTGAACGATGGAAATTAAAACCGGGATTTTTACGGACATATTTTTTCATAATGAAGAAAACGGATACACAATAGCTGAACTTGAAACCGAAGATGAGATCTTAACGGTGGTGGGAAGCATTTCAAACCCGTCCAAAGGTATGCGATTTGAGTTGAAAGGTCAATTCAGGATTCATCCCAGATACGGGGAGCAGTTTGCTTTTATCCAAGCGGTGGAACAACTTCCGACGACAACAAAGGGGATAGAAGAGTTTCTCGCTTCCGGCGCCATAAAGGGTGTGGGTTCGAAAATGGCCGTTGCAATCACAGGTATGTTTGGGGAGGAAACTCTTGACATAATCGAAAAAAGTCCGAAAAAACTGTGCAAGGTCTCGGGAATAGGCGAAAAAAAAGCCGAAATGATAGCCGAATCGTTTGCGCTTCATAGGGAGTTTGCCGATGTTTCCATAAAATTTCAGAAGTTCGGGATTTCGTCTACACAGGCGCTTAAACTCTATAAGGCCTATGGGAAAGATGCTCCGGACATAATCGCAGAGAATCCCTACAGACTCGCCGATGAACTTTACGGTTTCGGATTTCACAGAGCCGATCAGGTCGCATTTAAGATGGGGGTTGCGCCGGATTCGCCGTTTAGAATAGAAAGCGGAATAAGATATGGTCTTTGGGAGTACGTGAACGACGGTAGCACTTATGTTCCGATGGAAACCCTGTGCGAGAAAGTTGCGCAGATCCTCGATTTGACGAGGGAGCAGGTGTCAGAATCCGTTTTCAACATGGCGATAAGCGGGGATGTGCAGCTTGATTTGATTGACAGAATCAGGGTTGTTTATCTGTATCCTTATTACCGCGCCGAGCAAAAGGTCTGCGGCAGCCTTGCGGCGATTTCCGCAGCCGAACTCAAGACCCTTGCTGCGGATGTCGAAAAAAGTATAGAAATGACGGAAAAGAGTGCCGGGATTTTCCTGTCGAGCGGTCAGAAAGAAGCTGTAAGAAAATCCGTGAGAAACGGGGTTTCGGTAATTACGGGAGGCCCCGGCACGGGCAAAACCACGATAATCAATGCCATAATAAACGTGTTCAAAGAAAATGATTTTGACGTTGCCATCGCAGCGCCGACGGGACGTGCGGCAAAACGTATAACTGAAACATCGGGTCATCCCGCATCCACAATCCACAGGCTGCTGGAATATTATTACTCTGAAGAAACCGAGGACATGAAATTTGGAAAGACACAGGAAGATCCCTTAAAACACGATGTGGTGGTAATAGACGAGGCATCCATGATAGACTTGATGCTTATGAAAGGCCTTACCGATGCGATAAAACCGGGAACAAGACTGATTCTTGTCGGAGACAGTGATCAGCTCCCGTCGGTGGGCGCAGGCAATGTCCTGAAAGACATTATAGATAGCGGTTTTATCGCAGTTTCCAAACTCAATGAAATATATCGGCAGGCGCAGGAGAGCATGATAGTTGTGAACGCCCACAGAATAAACCATGGGGAATATCCATCCCTGAACGGTGCGGACGGCGATTTTTTTCATATGGAGAGAAGCAACGAGATGCAGATGCAGTCACTCATCGTGGAACTTGTGACAAGCAGACTTCCCGGATACTATAAAGGAATCGATGCCGTGAAAGATATACAGGTTCTTTCACCCATCAAAAAGGGTAATGTCGGAACGCTCCGTTTGAACAGCATATTGCAGGCGGCATTCAATCCGCCGAGGAAGGGATTGGTCGAGAAAGTGTTCATGGACAGAACTTTTCGCGTCGGGGATAAGGTCATGCAGACAAAGAACAACTACCGGGCGGAGTGGAAAATACCGTCGCGCGGGCAGTCCGGACAGGGTATATTTAACGGAGATGTCGGATTTATAAAGTCGATGGATCTTGAATACGGCACGATGAGTGTTTTGTTTGATGACGAGAAATACGTGGAGTATGAGTTTTCACAACTTGAAGAGTTGGAACTTGCATATGCGGTTACGGTGCATAAAAGTCAGGGCAGTGAATTTCCGATAATGGTCATGCCGGTGTCATGGTTTCCGCCTATGCTGGCCACGCGCAATCTGCTCTATACTGCGGTGACAAGAGGAAAACAAGCCGTTGTGCTGGTAGGCTCGGAAAGCAGGCTGAGAGCCATGGTTGACAACGAACGAATCAAACTCAGATACTCGGGGCTTGGGGCACGCCTAGGCAACATGATGGCGTTCAGTGTGGAATAGAAATCCGGCTACGGGAGTGAAAATCAATGCACACAGAAAATTGAAAGCATGACGAAAGAAGCCGCAAAGAGAGCATGAAATGAAAAAGACGAGAAAACTTTCGGATAGTATTTTGGATTACGTGTTCCCCCCTTCGCTTTATTGTATTTGCTGTGGAAACATAATCGACCAAACCAGAACCTACAACTTGTGTGATCACTGCATAAGACATATACGATGGGACGGGGAGCCTGTTTCGTACAGATGGGGGATGGAAGTGCTGAGATGTGCCGAATATGGACTCTATGAGAGAACACTGATTTTTTCCTTAAAGTACAAAAATAACAAGTACATTGCCAGAACGATAGCGGAAATAATGGCTGACAGGTTGAATTTGGCGCAAGTCGGCTATGATGTGGCAGTTCCCGTTCCCATAAGTTCCGAAAAGTTGAGACAGCGCGGTTTCAATCAGTCCGAACTCATGGCAAGGCACCTGGGAAAGCTCACGGGCAAGCCGGTGAGTGCCCATGCTCTTGAGAGGATTGGAAACACGGTACCTATGCGTGGACTTTCTCCGACGGAGAGGGAGATGAATATAAAGGACAAAATCAAATTGAACGAGAGGCAAGCAAAAGCCCTAAGAGATAAAAATATATTGCTTCTGGATGATATATCCACCACAGGCAGTACGGCGAGAGAATGCGCAAAAATCTTGAGACAGGCGAACCCCGCAAGGATCATATTTTTGGCGTTCGCCGGCAGATGGTAGAGCTGAATTGCGCCATTTGACGAACACGCAAGTGACCTTGACCACGTGAAGCGGATGCGTATGAAATTACCCAAGAATAACAGTTTTTTCGCGGCAGGCCGTAAAATGATTTTGAGACCGATTAATTGTCAAATTCCCGTATCGATGATAGCAGAAGAATATTTTTCATACGGCGAATATGTATTGTAATATGCGATACAATGTTGTATGATTTTCTCAAAGGATGGTGATTAATATGGCACTTACAAAAACGGCAAATGTAAATGTGAGAATACAGGAAAATATAAAGCAGCAGGCTGAGCAGATTCTGGAAACCATAGGCATTCCCAGAGCTACAGCAATCGATATGTTCTATAGACAAATAATCTTAAATAATGGTATTCCGTTTTCTCTAAAGATACCTAAAAACTTACCGATAAGAGAAAACATGGATGAAAAGGCATTTAATTCACTCATGGCAAATGGATACACACAGTCAATTCAAGGAGATTCTTATGATATAGACGATGTGTTTGAGGAACTTGAGAAAGATTTGTAATGGGTAGTTATAAAATAAAGATTACAAGGCAAGCCGGAGAACATATTACCCTTATCAGAGAATATATTGCTACAGAATTAAAAGCCCCCGGTATTGCAAAGAAAGTGCTCGAATTATTGAAATCTGAGATGTATTCTTTGGAAGCTATGCCACATCGTATTAAGTGTATTGATGAAAAGCCGTGGCAAGGTTTAGGCTTTAGGAAAATCAGAGTAAAGAATTATTATATTTACTTTTGGATTGATGAGAACAGAAAAGAAGTTCAAATTATTGCTGTTATCTATGTAAAAATGGATCAAGTAAATCAGTTGGAGAAATTGTAACTATAGTAAAATAAATAAGGTTAAAGCATTTACTAAGTAAGCAGGTGCCCAGACTGTAGACAAAGGCTCGGCCGAGAAATTTTCGTTTCGGGTTCTATATGTGTACAGATTTTTATCCGCACCCCTATTTTAGGAGATAAATCTCAGATGGAATAATTGACATTTAAGAGGCGAATGTGTTAGACTGAAGCCGTGAAAAACAAGAAAATTAAATGCTGGGCGCAACTAACGGAAGGGAGTCGGAATCTCCCGCTGTTTCTCAGCAACCGTGATGGCTTTGAGGCGTGGCCTGCGAGTCGTGGCACACTTTGCGATAGGGCAATAAAGTTGCTCGATCAACGGCTGCGGAGCTTCGGAGCATGAGCCGGGAGACGAGTTGCGGCTGGGAACAAAGCGATCTGGGGCGGAGCTTTTTCCATAGGAGAGTATGCGGGGAGATATGCCTTTCATCTTCTCTCGCCAAAGGAATTTTACGGACTGCCGCGGGCGGTCGTTTTTTTATTAATGCAAAAGAATGGGGATCGGATGAACGAAAAAATACGGCAGATAAAAGAACAGGTCAAGAAAGCGATATCGGGAAAAGATGATGTCGTGGATAAGGTGATGATGGTTATACTTGCCGGGGGACATATACTTCTTGAGGATGTTCCCGGAGTGGGAAAAACCACACTTGCGCTTGCATTCAGTAAGGCTATGGGACTTGCGTTCAGCAGAGTACAGTTCACTCCGGATGTGGTTCCGTCCGATATCACGGGCTTTACCATGTACGATAAAAACTCGGGGAAATTTTATTACAAACCGGGTTCCGCAATGTGCAACTTCTTCCTTGCCGACGAGATTAACAGGACCTCGAGTAAGACACAGTCGGCGCTTCTTGAAGTCATGCAGGAAGGGAAGATGACCGTTGACGGTGAGGTACATCATGTTCCGCAGCCTTTTATTGTAATTGCGACGCAGAATCCTCTCGGAACGGCGGGAACGCAGAAACTGCCTGAGGCGCAGCTTGACCGCTTCATGGTGCAGCTTGAGATGGGTTATCCCGATACGGAAGCCCAGCTCCGTATGCTCGCAAACAGAGAAAAAACGGATCCGCTCAATGAAATAGAGCCGGTTATAAATGCGGAAGGGCTCGTCGCGATGAAAAAGGAAGCGGCATCCGTATATACGGACGTGAAGATATACAGGTATATAACGGAACTCACGGAGATGACGAGGAACAATGAATATTTCAGACTCGGACTTAGTCCGAGGGCCGCTCTTGCGATTTCTTCGCTTGCGAGAGCGGACGCATACACAAAGGGCAGGGATTACGTGATCCCTCAGGATGTCAGAGAAGTGTTCACCGATTCCGCGCGTCACAGAGTACTGCCCGGAGCCAAGGCGCAGGTAGAGAACAGAAGTGTTTCGGACTTGTTGGGCGCCGTATTGAAATCGGTTCCCGAACCTATGGCGGGGAGTTAGCGTATGTGCGGCAAAAAACAAGCGATAGCGTTGGCTGCAACGATCGTTATGTCCGCGATACTGTTTGTCATGACGGACTCGGAAGCAGGTCAGATCGTCTTTGCGATGCTCATACTGTCAACTGTTTCTGCGGTCACCGTAATTCACATTACGGGAAGAAACTTTGAGGTATCCGTCAAAAGCACGAACTATGGGTACAGAGAGGAAGACTTTTCCTTTTTGATTACGGTCATCAACAGGAGCATGCTCCCCATACCCAATCTCAAACTCAATTATACGATAAAGAACCTTTTGAACGGGGAAGAAGAAAAACGCTCTGAATACGTGAGCGTTTCATCAAGGACGAGCAGTGGGGAGCACATAATGATTGGGGCGGAACACTGCGGTTGTGTCAGGCTGACGGTCGACGGAGCGGAAAACGGGGAGCCGTTCGGTTTTTTTCACAGGAAGATGGGCATGAAAGCATCGGGTGAGCATTTTGTGCTTCCGAGGGGGAGCAGTGTAAAGATGTCTGAAGACCGGATATACGCATACGATATGGAGAGTTATAAATATTCGCAGGAGAAGCCGGGAAATGATACGAGTGAAACTTTCGATATAAGGGAATATAATACGGGAGACAGTATCAAGAGCATACACTGGAAACTCACCGCAAAGGCGGGAGAAGCGATGGTGAAAGACCCCGGGTTCCCGGTAGAGAACAACATAATGATAATATACGATAACTGTAGCGGGGGAACTCCGGAGAACATCGATAAGTTTGAGGATCTCAAGGTAGGAATATCCAAAGAACTTTTGGAGAGAAAGATTCCTCACTCCATAGGTTGGTACGACAGAGAGCATGGATTCAGAACGAAGTTTGTGGGTGAAGAATCGGATTTCTGGTCGGCGCTCATGGAATCTGAAAAAAGTGAGGTTTTGCTTGACGACAGATCTTCCATATATCATTTTATCGCATCCGAAGTCGAGAAAAACCATTCCAACTATATATATGTTTCCAACGATGACAGGGATATTGAGAGATTGAGGGAATATGGCGAAGTTACCGAACAAAAGACGAGAATTTCTCAATAGAATAGCGAAAGAACTTTTGATTCTGCTCGGTTCTTCCACATTGGCGGCGGGACTTTTCATGACCGTGATCACGATGTTTTCCATACCGTACGGAATAAATACATGGAACAAGGGCGGAGTTTCTGACGGTGCGGCAAATGTTTGGAACACGATTGCGGACACACTCGGGAAAAGCAACTATATCTTGATCCGCAAGTACGACACCGCAGGAGGAGACTGCGGAACTTTCCTGACACTTGTTCTTATCGGTCTGATGATTGTATGTTACCTTATTTTCAAGAGCAGAAATCTCCTGCTTGTATTGATTCCGGCAGTGCCGCTGCTCGTTTTTTCGATAGGATTCGGTATCTATCCGTCCGCCGTTTCGGTGACGATACTTGTGATAGGTCTCGCAACGCAGGTTATTCACGGGAATATGGGTGAAAGGTTCGGACTGACCGGCGTCATCATGGTGATATGTTCCGTCGCGTTCATATTGCCGTTTGCGGCAACGGGAACGGGCCTGAGTCTTATCGAAAAACCGTATGCTTTAAAAAAGATAGCAGACAGTGCGTATGAGAAAACCGGCCTTTTGCGTTACGGGAGGGATACTCTCGGAAACGGCGATATGATAACCGATAAACGAAGCGGCAAAACGAAGGCTTTGTCGGTCAAGATGGAAAAACCTCATCCGATGTATCTTCGGGGATTTGTCGGAGAGAATTTCGACGGGAGAAGGTGGATTCCGCTCGACAAAGAACTGCACTATGAGTCGCTTCCTGTATTTAAAGGTCTTGGAAAAGCAAACTTCAATGCGCGGGGGCAACTGGCGGATGCCGCCCGGATCGCGGGAATGAAAGAAAACGGCGGGAAAGTTGAGATAGAAACTATAGGAGCGTCGCGTCTGTACGCCTACACGCCCTATGAGATTACGGGTAAAAAACCCGCCGGAACAAAGGACTGGAGCGGCGCATTCCTTACGGGTGACGGACTCAGGGGCGTCAACTCATACAGTTATACCGCAGGTGAGAATCTCACGTCCGTGTGGACCGACGTCGCGGGAAAGCTTTATTCTTCGGAAGAGAGCGAGCGTATAAAGAAATACAGCGCGGCGGAGAGTCATTACAACGTATTTGCATACAAGAATTATACATTTTTGACTGACTCTCAAGTTGAGACACTGGCTGACGAGATCGGCACACGCGGCAATCAGGAGAAAGGTCACATAGCTTATAAAACAGCCATAAGCAAGGTCAAAAGTTATTTTGAGAATAACGTTATCTACGCGGATCTGGATAAATCAAAGGCCGATTCCTTAAGTCCGGTGGAAAAGTTTTTTAAAAGCCATAAGGGGCGCGATGTCGACTATGCCGCCGCGGCGGTGCTGATGTTCAGATATTACGGGATCCCCGCAAGATATGTTGAGGGCTATCTTATTACCACCGACGCCGCGAAGAAAATGCAGCCCGGAAAGAAACGGACGATACGTTCCGATGAACAGCATGCATGGCCGGAAATCTACATCGACGGTGTGGGCTGGGTGCCGATTGAAGTCTGCGCCGAGTATTACGACAAGATGCCTCAGGCGGACATGAACAAAGGTCTTTCGAGCGCAAGTTCCTCAAATCCTTTTAATCAGTCCGAACGCGTGACGAGCAGAAAACCTGTCAAAGAACCGAAACGGCAGACTGAAAAGAATATTCCATGGAAAGAGATCCTTATCATTGTGGGAATCGTTATCTTGAGCATCCTTATAGTGTTTGGCGTCATAGGATCGGCACTTATCTTAAGGAAGGTATACAGACGAAGGAAACTTTTCGCTCAGCGGAACGTAAGCAAGGCGATATGCGCGATGATGGATTATGCAAGGAACAAGGAACTTGTATTGTCGGTGCATGTTATCTCCATAGGAAATGAAGCGGCGTACAGCAGTCATGTATTGGATGAAGATAAAAGAAGTCGTGTGCTGGATGATATAAAAAGGGCAAAGGAAGAAAAGCGGAGCCGGAAAAATCCGATAAAAGGTGAGACTCAAAACCTGAGAGGTTTGAAACATGAAAAACAGGAGACTTCCAAAATTTAAGAAGGAAACGCTTTACCTTTTTGCGGCAGGCATCGCCTGTGTACTTTTGCTTGCCGGAACGTTGCTTCTGTTAAATTCTCATTTAAAGAGCAGCGCGACCACGGATGTTTCGAAAATCGATCCCTCACGTTCGCAGGTCATGGTAACAGGGGAAGGGTACCATGCAAAGCGCGGAAAAAAGTCGGAACAGGAAGAAAAGCGAGAGAGCAGGACCCGCTCCGACAAGAGCAAGGCGTGGAAAAAGGCGGCGCCGAATTCCCGAAATAGAAAACGCTCGGAAAGCAGAACGGGGAAAATAATAAGAAGTGATGCGGGTAGAGAAAAAGGCAAAGGCGGCAGGACACCCGGAAAAATTTCGCCAAAGAAACCGTCCGGCGCGCCTGACGATAGCGCTAAAACTCCCTCAGACGATGCAAATACGGAAACGAAGAAGAAAAAGAGAGAGAAAAACAAGGGAAAGAACAATAGAGATAAAGACAATCCTACGACTGAAGACACGAAAGCCCCTATAATTTCTCTCAACTTTAAAAACGTCGAAAAGGTGCAGAACAATATCACATACATCAAGGGCACGTTTTTGAGTTTCAGTTTAAGCGCGACGACATATAAGGGAGAAAAGGTTGAACGTTCCGAAAAATTTGTTGTGACGCTGAACGGCGACAAGATGTACAGCAGCGGCGACCGGTACGTTGGACTATACTCCGCCAAGATAGATTCAGGTGGCGGTTCAAAACTGAAAACAGGTTTAAATCGTATAGTGGCGAGTGTCACAGATACTGAGGGCAATAAAACGACGGAAACTCACAGGATTGTGATGGATGCATCTCAAGAGGGGGAAAAAGAGGGTGTCGCCACGGTGTCGTTCGACTTGAAGCAACTTGGAATCGAGAAGAGTCCCATAGGCACATCCAAAGTTACGATTAATGACGGTGAAAAAGTGGCACATGTAGTCAAAAGATATTTTGAAATAAATGGAGTTAAAATTCAAGGAACAGAGAGTGAGGATTACGGTTTTTATTTAAAACGAGTATACAAGAAGAATATTACAAAGGGCATACCCAAGAAGATAAGGGAAAAGTATTTTCCTCCTCCCGACTATGAGCCGTTTGAGAAGGATTCATTGGGAGCGAAAGATTTCGGGCAGGAATCGGGTTGGAAGTACAACCTCAACGGCGAGACTCCAAACGTCGGGATGTCGTCAAAGGAGGCGCACGATGGCGATGAAATAATTATCTGGTATACCCTGAAACTTTAGCTTAGAAAATACGTAAGAGATTTATCGTACCGGGATGATATTAATTGATTTTAGGATTTTATGGAATAAAAAGGAGTCTGTGATGAAGAATGTCAAACTGAAAAGAATACTGCCGCTTTTGGCGGCGCTGATTGTGTTGATGGCATTTGGCGCCTCGGCAGTATACGGAGACGACAATGATGACACCGTTGTCAATAAAGATGAATACGGTTATGACAGGGAATGGTGGAATTTCAGAAACCGTGAAGACAACAACGGTGTGACGGGAAGACCGGCGCTGAAGGATAAGGAATATGCCGCCCTCAAGTGGGCGACCAGACATGGAACGGGCTGGGCGGCAAGCCCCACCCCTCCGATTATCATAAACGGTAAGATTTATATAGGAGTAGGGAACAAAATTTGCAGACTGAACAAGGACACCGGAAAAGTGGAAGCCGAGTCCGAGGCGATGCCGGGAAAGGTCGGATATGCCATGAATCCTTTTCTTTATGCCGAGGGCAAGATCTTTGCGCAGATAGAGCAGGGGCAGGTATGCGCCGTCAACATAGAGAATCTTAAAATTGCATGGATTACGGAAAAAATAGGCGGTCAGACGGTCAGTCCGATTTCATATAAGAAGATTGACGGCAAAGGATACATTTATACGGGAACGTGGTACGCCGAAAATCAGGACGGATGCTATATATGTGCGACCGCGGACGATCAAAATGTAGTTACGACGCAGGAATATGACGATGACGATAAACCGATAAATGTCAGGAGAAAAAAACTGGAATGGAAGTTTACTCCATCCAAAAACGATGCGAAATTAGCCTCATCCCAACAATACAGTGAATATAAGAAAAGGGGCTTTTACTGGGCGGGATCTTACGTAGCGCAGAATTATGTCGCGGTAGGAACCGATGACGGGGCAGGCGAAGGCAGTGAGAAGGGAAACGCGATTTTTTATACCTTGGATCCGAAAACCGGCGCTGTCATAGATCGTATTGACGGCGTAAAGGGCGATATCAGATCCACCGTCGTATACCATGAGGGAAAGTTGTTTTTTTCCACGAAAGGCGGGCAACTGCACAGAGTTTCCGTGACTGAGACCGGGAAGTTGAGCGAACACGAGCAGATGGATCTGGGCGGCATGGCGACGGCGTCTGCGTTAATACACAAGGATAGACTTTATATAGGTGTAGCGGGGAAAGGGGGACAGTTTGACCCTGACGGCGGACACCGTTTTTCCGTGATAGATGTCAAGGGGAAACTGTCCGATTCCTCATTGATCTATAACATACCTGTAAAAGGATATCCGCAGGCGGCGGCTCTGATGTCGACATCAGAAGAAAAGAAAGACTACGACAACGACGGAAAACCTGACGGAAGGGTATACGTCTACTTTACCTATAATGCGCCTCCGGGAGGGGTTTACTATTTCTATGACGAACCGGGGAGAAAGGAACCGCCTTCAGAGCAGGGAGAGATATACATACCTTCCAAAGATAAGCAGCAGTATTGTATAAGCACAATGTGCATGGACAGAGCAGGAAACCTTTATTACAAGAACGACAGCGGCTATCTGATGGCGATCGAAAAAAATGAGGCATACATTAAGGATGCCAAAGTACAGGCGGATGCGGGCAACCTCAAATGGGATTCCGATTTCAAATATCATAAGACGGAGTATGAAATAAAAGCGGATTCAGAAACCCGGAGCATCAACCTCAAGTTGGAACTTGCGGCGGGGATCACCGCAAAGATAAACGGTGAGGAATATAACACTCAGGCGGGAAGCGACATTGCTCTGAACAATGAAGAGACGGAGGTGAAAGTTGAGGTCGTCAAGGAAGAGTATAAGCGTACCTATACTTTCAAAATCGTCAAGGAAAGTGCAAATGCGAACCTTGTCAATATGAACCTCAGCGGTTCAAACACTGTGGGAAAGAACCTCTTCAAATTCACCAGAACCTTTGATTCCGGAGTTTATGATTATGAAACCGAGTATACCGGAGAAGACATACCGAATGGGTTTTTCAGGCTGTGGCCGGAAGCGGAGAACAAGTCCGCAAACATCAATGTGTATGCCGTAAGCAATATAAGACGCGGTAAGTTCAATAAAACAACGAAAGAAATTTCAAAACCTGCGGATCGGTCTTATTACGGCATATATCTTGAAGATGACGGAAAGGATGCGAAGATAAGAGTAAAAGTCACGTCGGAGAACGGCAAGCAGAGCAAAGAATATAATCTGACGATAGTCCGCAGAATTCGTCTGGTGAGCATCGGGCTTGATGCCGAAAAAATGCTTACTGTGGGTGAAAGTACACAACTGAAGGTGATGTTTACGCCGGAGAATGCCGCAGACAGAATACTCGGTTGGAAAAGCGGCAATGAAGATATCGTGAGCGTAGACGATACGGGAAAAATCCGAGCGAAGAAAGAAGGTGAGACTTCGATAGTCGCCCAGAATAAGGAGACGGGTCTGAGCGCAACCTGCAGGGTAAAAGTCGTTTCCATCGGGAAGATAAGGGAATATTTCAAAGAAAAAATTAAAACCTATAAGAATAAGAACGACTATCGGAAAACTGAACAGGATAAGTTGCAGGCGATAATAGACAAAGCGGTTGAAGAGATTGACAAGGCGGATACCGGTGTAAAGATCGAGGAAATCGCAGAAAAGGCCAAGCTTGAAATCGACAGGCTTAAGACGGATCAGATGTATAAGTCCGAGCTGGAGCGCGCCCGGAAAGAAGGCAAAAGAAAACTCGACAATTACAAGAAGGAGAGTGATTATCGCGAAGCTGAATGGGAAAAGATCAAAAAGATAATTGCCGATGCCAAGACAGAAGTCGATGCCGCGGATTCGCCGGAGCAGGTGGATGAAATAATAAAGACCGCAAAAGGGAAGATGGATGTCGTTAAAGACAAACTTTTCTATGAAAAGGTGGAAGAAGCCAAGAACGAGGTCAAAGAATACAAGAAGATAGACGATTATCGTGAAACGGAAAAGGCTCTACTGAAAAAAATTGTTGAAGATGAGGTAGCCGCAATAGAAAAAGCGGATAATGAAACTGCGATAAGAGAAGCGGTAAACGATGCCAAAAAGAAGATGGATGAACTTAAGACGGATGCGGCATACAATTCCGAAGCACAGGCTGCGCTCGACAAGTCGAAAGCGGAAGCAAAAGAGTGCCTGCGCAGGCATAAAGGCGACGAGGCATTCTGGAGTAAGAGTTACAGGGATGCTGAGAGAAAAAAGCGTCTGGAGATATTAAAGGCTGCAGAAAAGGCCGTGGACAATGCTGCGACGAACGATGAAATAGCCGGAAAGGAAACTGACGCGAAGAAAAAACTCGATGAGCTGAAATCCGATGCGGATTATGTTAAAGCGGCAAAAGACGCCGCAATCAAGGAGATCGAGAAGTATAAGGACGAGGCGCAGTACAGGCCGGCGCAGAAGCAGGAATTCAAGGATATAGTGGCGGAAGCGAAAGAGCGTATAGAGAAGGCGGAAGATGAGGAAACAGTAAAGAGAATAAAAAAGGAAACAAAGGCTTTGCTTGATGAGTTGAAGACCGATCTGGATTTCTGCAAGGAAGAAAAAAAGGGCGAGATCGTTAAATACGTCGAAGAACTTAAAGCGAAGAATTCATACTATCCGGCTGAACAGGCGAAAATAGATGTGATAGTATCGAAAACCGAAAATAAAATTTTGGATGCCGATACCAAAGAAGAACTTGAGGAGACGGTAAACGCGGCAAAAGGCGAACTTGCCGAAGTCAAGACTAAAGAAACCGTATTAAAAGAAACTAAAGAGTCGGTGATCGGCGCTCTTAAGGTCTATAAAAAGAAATCGGATTATCGCCCGCAGGAACAGAAGAAAATCGATGAGATCATAGAAGAAGCCATTAAAAATATAAGCGCTGCGACGACAATGGGGCAGATAATAGAATACGAAAGCATGGCGTATGACAAACTTGATGAAGTCAAGACCAAAGATGAGATCGGCGATGAAGATGAAGAAACCCCGGATGAGGAGGTGCGCCCTACCGAAAAAAAAGCTTATCCGTCAACCGTTCAAGACGCGGTCGAAAATGCTGTGCGTAAGATAGTCAAAAAGGTCCAAAAGTCTGCTCAAAAGAGTATAGGCAAAGTCAAGAAGATAAAGCTGAAAAGAGGCAAGGCAAAAGTTACGGTCGTATTCAAAAAGGTCAGTAGGGCAAAAGGCTATCAAATCTCCGTAAAAAAAGTCCGTAAGAAGGGGAAATGGAAAACATATGCAACCGGCAGGACGAAGTTTGTAATTAAAAAGTTAAACGCCAAAGCCAAGTATTATATCCGCGTCAGAGCGTACGGTAAAAACGGCGGAAAACGTATCTACGGAGCATGGTCGAAACCGGTATCGATCCGGCTAAAATAAATTGTATTCTGAAAATGCTGTGGTATAATATTGGTAAATAAGTGGGTTTGCATTCTGCGAACCGGAAAGGAAGGCACGTAGATGAAAGTTAATATTATTGCCAAGAATTTCAAAACTTATCCTAAACTTCAGGACAAAGTTGAGATGAAATTTGAGAAACTCAGCAAGTACTTTGCAGATGAGATTGTCGCAAATGTGGTTCTCTCACACGAGCGCGGAAAGGACAAGCTTGAGGCGACGATAAATGCAAAGGGTGCGGTTTTCAGAGCTGAGGAGGTTGCGGATGATATCTATGAGAGTTTGGATCTTGCGATTTCAAAGCTGTCCAAACAGATGTCGAAATTCAAGGGCAAATTACAGAAGAGATATATGGACAACAAGGCGTTGAAATTTGAATTTTTGCCTGAACCCGATGAGGCGGAGGAGGAAGCTTCCATAGTAAAGAGGAAGAAGCTTGAACTGCGCCCGATGAATACCGATGAGGCCATCCTGGAGATGGAGATGCTTCAGCACGATTTTTTCCTGTTCCTGAATATGGAAAGCGACAGCATTTCTCTGATTTACAAACGTAAAGACGGTAATTACGGTATGCTGGACACCGAGTACTGATCGATAGGATTCGAGGACAGGGGGTCTAAGAATCATAAGCAAAAAAGGAGAGACCGGTCAAGAGTGCATTGTTCACTCGACCCCGGTCTCTCCCTTTTCTTGGGGCGACAATAGTTTTGTGTTTGATTGGGATTATGTTTACGAAATATCGCCCCAAGGCACGATCGCGATTTACAACTGCACCCATCCCGCACTATAAACTTCAGAATAAGCGGATTTTGAAATCGTGCCGACCGTGCGCACTGTTTTATCTCAGGCTGACCTGATCTTTGCCCCCACATTTGCCTTTGTCGGGATTTACCCGAGGACTTACTCCCTAGAGTGCGCCATGATAGTCGCAAGCTTGAGCTTGCGGTTTACGTGGATCCTTTCGTCCGCACCTGACATGGATTTTCAACCACAGACCCTGAGACAGAATATAGTATACCATCAAACAGGGATTTTGTAACCACTCAATAGTTTGTTTGACGCACTCCGACTTCTCTCCGCTCCGAAACGGGGAAGTTAAATTTTCAGGGTTTTGAGATACGACTTTTGGTCGGCGCTTATTCTGTAGCTTTCGCGGGCTTTTTGTATTGTCTTGTTGTGCGTCCACGCATCCAAAGAGTTATTCCGGATATAGACGATCGACGGCTCCCACTGTTTTGCGAGCGCCGTTGCGAAGAACCAGGCGATCATCATGTTTACATAGTATTCCTCGGAACGGATCCGGGCGGGAATCTCAAGATACTCCTCTTTGAAATCATCGTCGAGGAAATGTGTCATGAGCATTTCCAAGCCGAAACGACAAGTATAAGTGGATGACGACGATGACCATTTCCGTATCATAGGGAGTAAACTGTCTTTCTGACGTTTGAACACCTTTGGGGAAAGCGTATCGCATACTGCCCAGTTATCTATGTACGGTAAAAAAATGCCCAAAGCGTCGATGCACTCGTCGAAATCCTTTATCTCGGAAATCAATATCCCGTGAAGCATGTTTTCATCATAGTACTTATGTGGGATATCCGCCATGAATGCAGTGTGGCAGCCGTTTTTTATACATTCTTTGGCGAATTTACGAAGCAAAGGAATGCGGATCCCGATGATACTGTCGGAAGGCACGTTCGGAACCAGTTTACTTTGAAATTCCGCATAGCCCGTATCCCGCAATTCAAATAATCTTTTTCTTATATCCATCTGGCAATCAGTCCTTTCTTCTTTTATAGTTATAGGAAATTCTTTACTTTATGCTATCTTAGACATTATAATGTATGTGCTGGGGTAAAGCAATGAATGACCGGCGATGGTACAATGTCCTGTGAGAAGTTGCATGTCAATTTAGCACCGTACAAAATTTAGCACTGTACAAAACAGAGAGATCGAACAATTTATATGTAGAAACCGGAGGAGGTAAAAAGTATGAGTGAAATGACCAATACCTGTGGAAAACTTAATGTACTTATACCGTTTTGGCAGGGGGGCGGCAGGGATTTACGGACATACCGCGGCGCATATAATCTGAAGAACAACTATGCGAATGATGTAGATATGGAAATAGTCGATGTCAGCACGGCGAATATAGCGCCGACAGAGAATGATGTGCTCGGATACAGTGATATTTTGAACGGTCTGGATGATGTGAACCATGTTTTAAGAGAGAAATCTCCCGAAAACATTTTTTTGATAGGTGGCAGCTGTGAATCCAGCATATCTTGTATCGCATGGCTTAATAAAAGGTATGCAGGGAATATGGCTATCGTATACATAGATGCGCACGGAGATTTGAATACACCGCAGGCTTCCGACAGCAAACTTTTTTACGGCATGGGGCTTCGTGCCCTTACCGGTGAAAGCGACCCTGAAATATTGGATAAATTGTTTTCCACAGTGGATCCGAAACAGATTATAATGTGCGGTAATCGAAACTTGGATGAGGAAGAAAGCAGGTTTAAGGAAGAACATAATGTGTCTGATTTTACTGCGGGCGAACTCAATTCCGATCCGACCGTGGTTGCAAAAGAAATCATTAAAAAAGGTATGGATAACGTTTTTATCCATATCGATCTTGACTGTCTGGATCCTTTGGAATTCTCGGAATCGCAAGTTCCGGAACCGGATGGATTGACATGTGAGGCGTTGATTTCCATACTTGAAAAAATAGGAAAAACCTCTAATGTCGTGGGCTTCGGGATATTGGAATATACAGGAGATGAAAACGATAGAGATAATGAATTGCTTAAAAAATTGGTCAGGTACGGTAAGGAACAGGTGTAATTGATATGGAAAAGAAATGCGCAAGCATAAAACTTCTTAATTACCTCGTGAAAAAATTCGGTGAGGATTCCGATGAATATGGAAATCTTGAAATTCCGACGGATGTCGAAGGTAAAAGACGCATTCTGCGGTCGCTTATGAATGTACGTATGCCGGGAAAACTGCCGCAGGATGTATTGAAAGCTCAAGATGAGTACCTGACTGAACGGGCGGAAGAGAGGGGGATTGTGGGACTTTCCGATATCCCGGTGACCGTTGATTGCCTTTCCGTCTGGCAGGGAGATATAACACGACTTGCCGTTGATGCCATAGTGAATGCCGCAAACTCCCGGATGTTGGGCTGCTTTATTCCGATGCATGCATGTATCGACAACTGTATTCATACCTTTGCCGGAGTTCAACTCAGAGAGGAGTGCGACAGACAGATGAAGATGTTGCGCGCCAAGCATGGATGCGCTTATGAACAGCCTACATCAGTTCCGATGTTGACGGACGCCTACAATCTTCCGGCGAAAAGGGTGATTCATGTAGTCGGACCGATCGTTGAATCGATCCTCAATAATAAACTTGAAAAGGCTTTGTCCGACTGCTACCGTAATACGCTCGATATGTGCAAGGAGAACGGATTGAAGAGCGTGGCGTTCTGCTGCATATCAACCGGGGTATTTCATTTTCCAAACGAGAGGGCGGCGGAGATAGCCGTTTCAACTGTGTCGGACTGGCTTTCCAATCACAAGGGCGCGATGGAAAGGGTAATATTCAACGTCTGGAAGGACATGGACAGAGAAATCTACGAAAAACTGCTCACTGCTTAGCAATTACAGAAGTGGGATCACCGTCATGGAAAAACAAAAGCGGCTTATTCTGATTTTCTCCGAAGTTACGCAATGCCCGGGGTGGCATTGTTGCGGGGAAATGCCACCCTAAAGCCGTTATATTTATTCTTAAAAGACCGCCACCTTACCGCATGCGCTCGCTCAACGAGCTATTTAGGGACTTTGAAAGCCTTGGTGGCTATTGCGATTATACCACCCAGAACTATTAGAACAGCGCCTATCAGACCTACATAATAACCTGCGCCATAGCCGAATGTCACTTGTACGCCCTTGAATTCATCTTTGAATGTGGACGTAAGCAAAGCCCAAAGTCCGCACTGCAAAAGTCCAAGCAGTATAACGGGGATTCTCTTTTTAAGCGCAACAAACACGGTCGCTAAAATAGGCGCCGCAAGAAAAATCATAATGAGTCCTGTTTTACCCTGTTTCCGATACGCATTGAAAATAGAATCGCTTACGTTTTGTCCTAAAAAAGTTGCTTTGTACAATGTGAGAAACAAAGCAACGACCGTTAATACCAATCCCGCAAAAACAATTATCTGTACTCTTTTGTTCTTGTCCATTTTTTCCTCCCAATATTGTCTTTCTCGTAATTAAACCCACATTTTCATGTACTGATTTGGTTGTTGAACGGCATCTATGCAATAAGTCCGAAGGAGATTTATTGCACACAGGGGCATGCAACGCCCATGCATCGGCAGGTTCATTCTCCCGCAACCGCAAACCTGCTGCAGCCGTTTGAATAGCATGCCTGGGAATTCGCCCGTTCGGGGAACCCAAGATTCAAGAAATTCATTGAATCTCCGAAGAAATTTCTTGCCGGCACGCATTGAATATTTTGTTGATTGAAGTGACTAAATATTCCTTCACAGTATACCATGATAGATACTGTATTTCAATCTCACGAAATTATTTTTTGTCGAAAATTATTCCTGCTGCGTTACATAACAGATTTGATACTTTATTGCAATTCCCAAGAAATCATATTGACAGTCTTTGTATGTCACTGTAAAATGTAGACATAAATTTTACAGTTAAATATTCTCTTCGGTTAACGGAAAGAGGTGCAAATCCTCTACGGGAAACCGCTGTAAGGATGACGAAGCAGAAGAACCATTGGTGAAAGGTTATGCCGCAAAACGAAAATGTTGCAAAACCGGAAATTGAGAAGGTCTGTGGAGGTTGAATCCGAGTCAGAAGACGAACGGAAGAGTTTCAGGTGAAGAACGGACATATCATTTTTGAATGCCTTTTCCTGTAGAACTCGCTTCGTTTGTGAAGGGAGTTTTAATTTGCTCTTCTCCGCTTCACGCTCATAGTTGTGAGTTTATACACATGATGAGCAGCTGTTGTGAAGAAACTGTCACGTCGGGTTTGTATTCGATATGGATGAGATGCTTTGCCGTGTCAACATTTATTATGAAAAAGTTATTGCATAGGATTTGTATTGTTTATGAAGGAGGATGCTATGAGGAAGATTCACTGCAATAAAGTAAAGAAGTCACTCTATGCCGCGGCGATCCTGATGGTCATGATTGCGGCGGTTGTGACCGTGACGGCTGTCACAGCCTATGCCGAGGGAGAGGCCGGCATAAAGCTGGATAAGAAAACTATCAATCTGGAAACGGGAGAGACCGTAAAATTGGAAGTGACTATTACGCCGGAGGGCGGTAATCTCGACGATGTCAAGTGGTCATCGTCGTCGGAAAACGTGGCTACCGTGGAAAAGGGAAAAGTCAAGGCTCTCAACGCCGGGATCACGGAGATCACCGCAAGTTACAAAGGCGCGGAGGCACATTGCTATGTCTACGTGGAAAAGGTAAAACCGCTCAAGAGCCTAGGTGTTCAAGTTGCGAAGGGCAATGTAAATCAATCCGTCTTTGGTGCAGAAATATTTACAGTGGGCTTCGAGGATAAAACAATAAAATTGAGAGCGGTTGCAGACCCTGAAGGCGCCAGCACCAAGGTGAAATGGGAATCGGACAACGAGAATTTCAAAATAGACAAGGATGGTGTTATTACACTTCCCGATCGGATAGAAACAGCGGAAGATGTGACTTTTACCGCAACGTCCGTTCATAAGGATGAGGAGGATGGCGATGCGGTAAGCGGATCCACCGAAATCTATTTTCTTCCGAAAATAAGTGGTTGGGAGAAAGCGAAGAACCTGCTGGAAGTACCGAGGAACGGGGTTTTTGGAAAAGATTCATTACAACTCAGGGTGTTGCCTTTGGATTACAATAATTGGAGAATTATGAAATATTCAGCGAAGCCCAGAGCTGTACTGGATGTCAAGACTGCCACAGACGACGAAAACAGGGAATTTTGCGAGCTCCATCCCCAAAAACCGGGCAAAGCCACTGTAACGGCCAAAGATAAGTTTAATCCTGAGAATAAGATAACTACTGAGATAGAGGTCAGGGGTTTTTATATAACGGATCCCGCCGGCACGTTGAACGAGAGCAGCGTTGAAGATGGAGAAACGTTGCAATTGACTGCAAACGGGATTGAAAAGGATGAAATTACGTGGAAATCCGATGATAAGGAAATCATAGAGATCGACGAGAAAACGGGGATCGTGAAAGGCTTGAAATCCGGCGTGGCGAAAGTAGAGGCTGAATGGGATTCCGATAAAGACGGGAAGAGTGAATATACCGCGGAATATGAGATAAATGTACTCAAAAAAAATAAGGCGTATCCCGCGAAACTGTATATCCCGGATCCGGCAGAGTACTATTCTAATAATCATATATATAAAGATCCTGAATATAAAGAGATAGCCGATGACGTTGAGAAGTATACGGAGAAAGGATTTAAAACCAAGAAAGGTGCATTTACTTCAATTGCCGATGACAGCAATAAGGTTTACTATCTGGAATACACCAATAACGATAAGCTTCCGTTTGTAGCTGTGTTCGATGACAAGAAAGTAAAGGCGGAGCTGAAGTGCGGAGATAAAACTGAAAGCATGTACTCCGGGGAAAGAACATATGCGGAACTGAGGACAGGGAATAACGAGGTGATCGTAAAAGTTGCGCCTATAGATGGAAAAGGCGAGAAAACTACGTATCATTATACGATTATCAGAGGATATTCGAAGAATGACGGAATGGGGAATATTGAGGTTTTGCCACAGGACAGAGACACTTCACCGACTTTGTATAATAATAAAAAGGAGGGTAGCATATCACCGGGATTTTCGGCGTATTCACCTCAAACCGACTATACTTCGTTTGTGTTTAAAGATGTAACGAGGGTGAAGGTTAAACTGATACCTCAGGATTATTACACCGGACATGTCGGATACTCGTCGGACGGTGGTAACACGTGGAAGGAAGTCCAGGGAATCGCTGAAACGGAAGATATTGAAATACCTGCCACCAATTCCGCGGAGGTATTATTCCGCTGTGTATCGGATGCTTACTACAGGAAGATCAAAAAAGAGGATCCGAATGCGGATCCGTTTGAAAAGGCAAAAAAGACATATAGCCTTACGATCAACAGACTTGATGTAAGTTCCCAAGATTTGGGGCTGGGAAATGTCAAAAAAATTGATTTGGGAGAAGGACTTACGTGGTGCTCGCCTAAGTGGTCGCCGGGATATACTCAGTCCGCGGCGGTCGTGGGTCATACCACGGATGTGGCGAAGATCACATATCACGTGAAGCCGGGAACTAAATTGTATAATGAACAGGTCGATGATCAGCACCTTGTACATTCTTCCGGTAAGGATGAAGAAGGAAATGACCTGTGCACGGGGGAAACGGAGACTCCGTTGCAGGATCAAGGCAGCGTAAGAGCTCAAAATATCATACTTGTAACCGGAGAAGGTGAAAAGACCGCTACGAGCAGATTAAGCATTAACCTCTATAAGGTCGGTACAACCAAAGGCACGTTGAAAGGCGTTCACGATTCCATCGTTGAATACATGTGTCCGGGCAGTCAGTACACCTCGGGAGGAAATCAGGGCTGGGGCACATACGGAATATTCCCTGAAAAGGTAAATATGGGAACGGGAAATTGGTACAGTTGCATTTCCCTCGGTCAATTCGGCGGATATATGACTTTGAAATACGATAAGGCGATCACCGACAACCCGAAACATCCGTATGGTATCGATTTTACCGTATTCGGAAACAGCAACGGCGGCGAGGGATTTTCAGAACCCGGAAACGTGCTGGTATCCGAGGACGGAAAGGAATGGTATTCACTTGCGGGATCCGATCACTATGACAGCACCACCATGTGGGATTATTCCGTAACATATAAGAGGAACCCGAAAAGTAAGATCGCCGACTATGAGGATAACCTTGGAAACGCGGGTTCATTGGGTGTGGGATTTGCCGGAACTTTCTACAGCATGCCTGATAAAAAATGGTATCCGCTCTATAATTGGAAAGAAGGAGAAGATAAGGCCATTACCTTTACCGGAACGAGAGTCTTCGGTATGGGCGTACCTGAAAACAAGGGTCTTGAAAACAGTTCGGCATTGATGCCCGCATTCGGATATGTGGACACGCATGTGAACGGTAAAACTGTTGCGGGAACCGGAGAATCCGTGAATCTATATGATGTTCCCGTGGGGAATCCGTATATGGAAGGTTACGACGGATACGGAGACGGCTTCGATCTCAAGTGGGCTGTGGACAAGGACGGAAATCCGGTGGATTCAAGCAAACTCAAGATCCATTACGTGAAAGTCCAGACCGCATCGTTTATAGGAGCGGGTGCGATCGGTGAAAAATCCACGGAGATATCGTGCATAAGCAGAACAAGCGAGGAGAAAGAGGACTTTGGAAAAACCGAAGATCCGAAAATTACCGTCGGAGGGAAAAAGGTCAATATAAGCGAAGATAAAGACGTTTACAATGTCGCCTTGGACTCCGATAAATCTTACGATGTGAACGTGGATGCAGCTGCGGATGCGAACGTATATATAAACAATCAGAGAAGCAGGACTCGTCACTATGAAGGTCTGCCCGACAAAAAGATTTTAAGAGTAATAACACAGAAAGGGAAATCATCCCCGTCCATCAAGTATATACACCTGACTGTAAAGGGATCCGGCGATACGGTGGAAGACCGTGCGCAGGCGGAAGAAGTTGAAGGTATGTTCGATGCGCTGCCGGAAGAAGTCACGAGAGAAAACTATGGTGACATAGTAAAGGCAAGAACTACATACGAAGGATTGTCCAAGCAAGTAAAGGAATACGTAAAAAGCGTGGAAAAACTCGTTCAGGCAGAAGAAAGAGGAAAAGGCTTTGCGTTAGCGGAGAAAATCGACAAACTGAGTTCTGAAGATAATATCAAGGTTGAGGATGTGAAAGCTCTCAGAAAAGCCTATGATGCGTTGAACGATAAGCAGAAGAAAGATGTATACACCTATAACAACCTGTTGATAATGGAGAACTTCATAAAGCTGCGGGATGAAATGGACAAACTCAAAGCCGACAGGAACAGGGCAATCACAAATCCGTTGGCGAAGCCGACGGACAAGACCAATCCGATCGTAAAGTCATCTGCGGGCGATAAGTCGGGGAATACAAACGACAACGAGAAAGCGAGCGCAAAAAAATCCTTGAAAGTAACGGGACTTAAGATAAAGCGAGTAAAGAGAGCCTTTGTTCTTACCTGGAAAAAGAGCGGAAATGCCGGGAAGTACGAGATAGCGTACAAGAAGAAGGGCGGCAAGAGCTACAAACGACTTAAGACCGTTAAAACGGCAAGACTGAAGACCGGAAAACTGAAAAAGAACAAATACTATTACTTCAGGGTTCGTGCCGTCGGAAAAGTGAACGGAACGACGTATTACGGCAACTGGACAAAAGCCAAAAAAGGTAAGTGCATGTAAATGACAGGATATCCGCGTCGGAATTTTGCAAGTGCTGCAGCGTGAGTATTCAAACCTGCCGTCATGTCTGAACACCGGACATGACGGCGGTGGAATAAATTTTATTATTAAGTAAGGAGAAAAAGATGAGAAAAAGTTATTTTGGCAAGGGGACAATGTCCCGTGTCGCGGTAGTTTTGGCGATCATGCTCGCGGCGGCGATGATCATGATGGTCAATTCGACCTATGCCGAGGGAGAGGCCGGCATAAAGTTGGACAAGAAAATTCTCAATCTGGAAACGGGAGAGACCGTAAAACTGGAAGCGACGATTACGCCCGAGGGCGGCAACCTCGACGATGTCAAGTGGTCATCATCGCCTAAAAAAGTGGCGACCGTAGAAAAGGGAGAGGTAAAAGCACTCAAGGCCGGAATCGCAGAGATTACCGCAAATTATAAGGGGGCGGAAGCCAGCTGCTATGTTTATGTGGAAAAAGCGACACCGCCTGAAAAGCTCACGGTTGAGGTTGCGGACGGCAATGTGAATAAGAGCAAAAGCGGGGTGAATTTCTTTACCGCGGGATGTAAAGAAAAGACTTTCAGGTTGAAAGCCGTGCCGGAGCCTGCAGGAAGCAGTGCCAAGGTGAAATGGACATCCAACAAAGCAGGCTTTGCCATAGACGAAGACGGGGTGGTTACTCCGCCCGAAGATCTGAAAAATGCGGAATATGTCACCTTCACCGCAAGCTCGGTTCACAACAAGAACACGGGCAAGATCGAAGTCTATGTGCTTCCGAAAATGGGATGGGGGAAAAATCCTACAACCGTACAGATTCCGGAAAACGGAATAATCGGGACTATCCCACCTTATCTTCAGGTGTCCCCGGGTCAGTACAATGACTATAAGATAGTGGACTACTCGACGGAGCAAAAAGATATAATAGATCTTGATTTTGAAGATAAAAGTTATTGCGGTCTGTATCCGAAGGCTCCGGGAAAGGTCACGATAACGGCAAAGGACAGATTCAACGATGAAAATAAAGTAACGACGGAATTGACGGTAAAGGGGTTCTATGTGACGGATCCGCAGGGTACGGTCAATGAAAGTATTGTAGAGCAGGGGAAAACGCTGCAGCTTACCGGCAAAGGCGTCAAGGCTGATGAGATAACATGGAAGACCGACGATACAGAGGTCGTAAAGGTCGGTGAAAACACCGGACTTGTGGAAGGTGTTAAACCCGGAAAAGCTGTCATAAAGGCTGAATGGGATACCGACAAGGACGGAAATGCCGATTATACGGCGGTTTATGAAGTTCACGTGGTCAAGCCGGATAAAGCTTATCCCACAAAATTCTACACCTCAATAGGCATGCAGGTCTATGAGGATGAAGAATACAAAAAACCGCTGAAACTCACTGAAAAATATCTCGACAAAGAGATGAAAGCCGTAAAGGCTCATTTCTTTTCGATTGCCGATGAGAGCGAGAAGACCTATTATGTCAACAGTAATACATATCAGATGATACTGGGGGCGGTTTTTGATGACAAGAAAGTAAAGATGGAACTGAAGAATGGCGACAATACCGTAAATATGGAGTCCGGAAAGGAAATCGGAACGACCCTGGAGCCGGGTGAAAATAAAATAGTCGTGAAGGCGTCTTCAGCGGACGGAAAGGGCGAGGACAGCACTTACACGTTTAAGATCATTAAAGGTTACCAGACCCAGGAAGGTATAAGGAGCATCGGTGTTACCACAGTTGACAGAGAGCCGTCCCAGACAGAATACAACGGACAGACAGAAGGAGCACTGTCACCGAGATTTTCGAGCTGGTCGCCGGTTACAGATTATAAAGTGTTTGTATTCAGCGATATAACAAAGATAAAGGTGACGGCAACACCGCAGGATTATGCAACCGGACATATAGGATATTCAACGGATGGCGGAAACACATGGAAAGAGGGTGTTGGCAACACGACCACGGATGAAGTGAGTATCCCTGAAAGCAATTCCTCGGAAGTGCTGATACGCTGCGTATCGGATGCATCGTACAAGAAGAGCAAAAAAGAAAATCCGGATGCGGATCCGTTTGCAAATGCTTCCAAGACGTATAAGGTTACGATCAACAGAGTTGACGCTAATCCGGAGTCTTTGGGATTGGCAAATATCAAGAAAGTCGATCTGGGAGAAGGTCTTACATGGTGCTCGCCTAAATGGGCGCCCGGATATACGGAGTCCGCTGCAGTTGTGGCGCATAATACGGAGAATGCTGTAATCACGTACCACGTTAAAAAAGGAGCGAAACTGTATAAAGGAAGTGTGGACGATGCGAACCTGCTTAAGCCGTCGGGCGAAGATGAAGACGGAAATGATCTGTACACGGTTGAAACAAAAACTCCGCTGAAAGATCAGGGAAGTAACGAAGCACACACAATAGCGGTAAGCACGGGAGAAGGAGAAAAAGTGGCTACCGGTAAATTCAAGTTCAAATTTTACAAGGTCGGTACGACAAAAGGTACATTGAAAGGTGTACACGATTCCGTTGTCGGATACATGTGCCCGGGAAGCCAGTACACCTCAGGCGGAAATCAGGGCTGGGGAACGTTCGGGATCTTCCCTGAAAAAATAAATATGGGAACCGGAAACTGGTACAGCTGCATTTCGCTCGGGAATTTCGGAGGGTACATGACCCTGAAATACGATAAAGCGATTACCGATGATCCGAAACACCCGTATGGAATTGATTTTACCGTATTCGGAAACAGCAACGGTGGAGAAGGTTTTTCAGAACCCGGAAATGTGCTTGTATCCGAGGACGGAAAGAAATGGTATTCTCTTGCAGGATCCGATCATTATGACAGCACCACCATGTGGGACTACTCTGTTACATATAAGAAGAACCCTAACAGCAAAGTTGCCGATTATGAGGACAATCTCGGGAACAAGGATACGCTGGGCGTGGGATTTGCCGGAACTTCCTACAGTATGCCGGATAAAAAATGGTATCCGCTCTACGACTGGAAGGAGGGCGAGGATAAAGCCATAACGTTTACCGGAACGAGAGTGTTCGGCTCATCGGTACCTGAGAACAAAGGTCTTGAAAACGGTTCCGCCCGTCTGCCTGCGTTCGGGTATGTGGATACTCACAGAAATTCAAGCACCGTAGCGGGCACCGGAGAAGATGTTAACCTCTATGAAGTTCCCGTGGGGAATCCGTATGTAAGCGGATATGACGGATACGGAGACGGATTCGACCTCAAGTGGGCTGTGGACAAGGACGGAAATCCGGTAGACTCAAGCAAACTTAAGATTCACTACGTAAAAGTTCAAACTGCATCGTTTATCGGAGCGGGAGCAATCGGCGAAAAATCGACCGAAATCTCATGCATAAGCAGAACTTCCGAAGAGAAAGAAGACTTTGGAAAGACTGCGGATCCTAAGATTACGATTGCCGGCAAAGAACTCAATGTCAGCGAGGACAGGGATGTTTACAACGTAGTCTTGGATTCAGACAAATCTTATGACGTGAACGTCGAAGCGGGAGCTGATGCTAACGTATACATTAACAATCAGAGAGCCAAAACCCGTAACTATGAAGGTCTGCCTGACAAGAAGATGCTCAGGATCATAACACAGGAAGGCAAGGCTGCGCCGTCCATAAAGTATATACACCTGACTGTAAAGGGCTCGGGTGATGCGGTGGAAGAGCGGGCACAGGCAGAGGAAGTTGAAAATCTGTTCAATGCATTGCCTGAAGAAATCACAAGAGAAAATTACAGCGACGTCGTAAAGGCGAGAGCAAGTTATGAAGAACTTTCCAAGAACGCAAAAACGTATGTTACAAATGTGGAAAAACTTGTACAGGCTGAAGAAAACGGGAAAGGCTTCAACTTGGCGGAGAAAATCGACAAACTGAGTTCTGAAGATGAAGTTAAGGTCAAGGATGTCGAAGCCCTCAGAAAAGCCTATGATGCGTTGAACGATAAGCAGAAGAAAGATGTATACACCTATAACAATCTGCTGATCATGGAAAAACTCATAAAACTGCAGAGTGAAGTGGATAAGATCAAAGCCGACAAAAACACGGCAATCACGAATCCGTTGGCGAAACCGACGGACAAAGCGAATCCGATTGTAAAGACACCTGCCGGCGATAAGACGGGGAATACAACCGACAACGAGAAAGCGATCGGAAAAAAATCTTTGAAAATAGCGGGACTTAAGATAAAGCGAGTAAAAAGAGCCTTTGTTCTTACCTGGAAAAAGAACGGAAATGCCGTGATGTACGAGATAGCGTACAAGAAGAAAGGCAGCAAGAACTACAAACGACTCAAGACTGTTAAAGCGACGAGAGTGAAGACCGGGAAACTGAAAAAGAAGAAATACTATTACTTCAAGGTTCGTGCCGTCGGAAAAGTGAACGGTTCGACTGAATACGGCAGTTGGACGACAGCTAAAAAAGTTAAGTGCAGATAAACAGCGTCTGAAAAAATAAATTCAACGTCTGATTATTACATCATGTGTACCGACATGTCCGCTCATGACTCCGGAGGTTTATTTAAACGTAACCATGAACCTCCGGAGCCTGCCGGGCATGCGCCGGACAATGTGAAAGTGCCGGAAATTTATGAGAGGAGACAGTGGCGATGATTAGATTAAAAAAAATAAAAATACTGCTTTTGGCGATCGTAATGTTGTTTATTGTCGGAGTTTCGGCCACTGTGTCGGTTTCGGCGGAAGATGGCGAATCGGTAACCGTATATATAAGCATAAGTGATGACGGGGATTTTGTGAAAAGTCCGGTGAACGGAACGCCTATAGCGTACCTGCCTGTCAAAATAGATTATTTCGATCTCAAAGATTACGGACTTGAAAAGTTTTACAGACTTCACAACAAGCCGTTTGAAGAGGGTGGCGAGTACATCAAGGACTCACCGCTCATCAAGCGACCTACATTGCTGCATTTGTATATAAAAATGCTTGAACAGTATTACAAAGGTTCCAAACTGACAAAGGAGGATGTTCATTCCGAAATCATAGATGTCACCCAGACAGCATGCCATATGTACATGAAACACTTCTGGGGTCACGATGAAAACCTTATGTACTTCGTCAATCATAAATATCCGCTGATGGCTAAGGGGATAGGATCGACCGCCGATTATATACTCCTTGAGGACGGTGATGAGATAGATCTGGCAATGTTCAGCGACTGGAATTTTTATCATCACGGAGCTTTCCTCAATTTCGACAAGACGACGCACACGACATATGTAGGGGAGGACTTCCGTCTCAAATTAAGCAAGATAGGAACTCAGGAAAATATTAACGGCGGCCAGAATGAGGCTCTGCCGGTCGTGGGAGAAAAAGTAAGAATAAGCAACGATCAAGGCAGGAGCTGGAAACCTCAAAATATAAAAACGGATGAAAACGGATATGTGACATTGTATTTCAGTGAACCCGGGACTTATTACGTTTCGGCGGGCCCGGGATTTCCGACATTTCTGAATCAGGCAAACGATAATCCGTTTGTTGCTGCGCCTCCTATTTCCGTAATTACTGTCAAAGATACTTTTAAACCTGAGGAGGGCAGACTTAAAGCGGCAAAAAAAGATGCAAAACGCGAACTGTCCGGGTATGTTGATTTTAGTATGTATACGGACGAAAATAAGGACAAAATAAATGATATCCTGGCCGGTGCATATGCAAAGATAGACTCGGCGGGCAATGTCGGAACTGTGCGTAATCTTGTGGAGGAAGCGAAACGGGAGATAGATGAGGTGGAGAAGGCGGAGAAACCGCCGGAAGATCAGAAACTTCTCGATGAAGCCAAGAAAAAAGCGCTGGAGGCGTTGGCTGCATATGATCCCGACAAATATTCAGGACAAAAGAAAGAAAAACTTAAAGCAGCGATAGAAAAGTGGAAAACAGCGATAAATGGATGTGAAACGCTTGAAAATGTGCGAAAGGTAAAGGGCGCGGCGATAAAAGAACTGGAGGAGATAATCAAGAAAAACGAAGATCCTCCGGTGGTTGAGCCGGAAGATCCTCCGGCGCCACCCCCTATCGGCGAACCGGAAAATCCTTTGATCCCGCCTAAGAGCGACACGAACCCACCGTCGGGGAATTCGAATCAAGGCTTCCCGGGAAAACGACCTTCTGGCGATTATAAAAAAAGCGAAAGAGAAACACCGGATACTCTCAAAAGATTTAAGATAGACAAGGTCAAGGGGATCCGAACGAATAGAAAAAACGGCAGGCTTTACATCAAATGGAGAAAAACAGACAATGCCGACGGATACGTACTTGCATTCAAAGAAAAAAGAAAAAAGAAATGGAAGTACAAAACATGTCGCAAGACATACGTTTCCATAAAAAAATTAAAACTCAAGAGAAGGACCGGATACCGCATAAGAGTGCGAGCGTATAAACGCGTTTCCGGAAAGAAAAAGTACGGAGCATGGTCGAGGGCGTTTCTTTATCGTGCGATAACAGTTCAATGACATTAGATAGCGTACTCCCCATATTTCAATTTTTGGGAGAAACGGAGATACGGACACTTTTTGGACAGCCTAAACGGATAATCTAATGTCCAATCTATACTCTGTGGGGCTCAAATTGCCCTAATGATTTTTTGAGCGGTTTTTTGTTTAAGTGAACATCGATCAGTTTCGATTTCAATAAATTTGCAATCAACGGTGTTTGGATTAACTACCATACCACATGCAAAGGCGAATGGTCAGCAGACGGTCAAGGACTCCGTTCTGGGAGTTTCATTAAGAGCAATTCTCACTATTTTCAAATCAAAAATAGGATACAGGATAAAAATACCCCTTTGCCATATGGATTATACTTCCGAAAAATGTAGCAAAGGGGTATTCTCTCCTCTCTGTTATTTCTTGTTGGAACCCGTAAAACGGAATGGGGTTTGATCTTCTGCATTTTCCTGTTCTTTTTCCCTTTCTTTTCTTCTTCTCTTTTCATCGTCTTTTTCCAGTATTCTTTCTATCATTCTTCTCTTTGTATCAGGCAATACCCTGTAAATACCTGTCGCGAGCAAAATGAATCCCAATATTATAACGAGCGAGAAAGGAAAAGTAACACTGTATCTGGTTGCATCTACAAGGAAATGGTCGTAAGTTTTCATCTCAAGATACTGGATTATATATCCTCCGAATATAGATATCAATATAAATGTTATTCCTGCCCAAATATAAATCACATCATAAACTTTTTTATAGACCTTATGTCTGCTGAAGTTGTAATCATCGTTTTCGTGATAAACCATTCTCAAGGAAAGTTTCAATCCTTTTTTTCTTATACTTGAAATAAACTTATTAATGCCCCATATAAACTGAAAAAGCGCTATCAACGACATGGGCGCGAATGGGAACTCAGCGAAGTATTTATATATTTCACTATAAAAACCCCCGCCAAATCTTATGTGAAAGTATTGTGTTGAACAGGTTCCACACAAAACAATCGTAAGCATTATGATCCCCGCTACAGTGTGTCCAAAACCTGATATTTCCGGGAACTCACAGCGTATGCCCCTCTCATCACAGACGTTTTTTCTGAGAACTTTTACGGATTCGGCGGCATCGGCGATTTCATCGAAAAGCAAATAATCAATTGATGTATCAAAACACTCGCATATCTTCAGAATATCAGCAATATCCGATGATGTTTCGCCGTTTTCCCATTGCAAAATTTTTTCGAGCGGCACGCCGGTCATCTCCGATAATTTTTCTTGAGATATCTCTTTAGTATCTCGCAATGCCTTGATTTTTTCGCTAAAAGTCATACTGCACCGCCTTTCTGACTTCTTTGATTAACTTCAATATAACATTATCATAATAAAATATCAAAAATATTTTTTTGGAATCTCTGCAAGTGAGGCGCACGATTGCCTGCGACGAGGACTTTCTGGATGCCCATGCCCGCATTTTACAGGAAGTCTGAAATCCGTTTACGTATAATGCCGGAGAAAAAACTCTACAAAAGGCTTCTTAGAGTAAATTCCTTTATAGATACAAACCGGAACTTACTTTGCAAATTAACAACAAAAGTTTGACACCGTCGTTTTCGCCGGTCACTCTTGATATTTTGCTACTTTTTTAGTAGAATTAACTACGTATCAAAGAGGAGACAGACGAATGAAATCATTTATTGCTAACACAATTTCAACGTTGGGGATCAACGATATTCTCGACATACTGCTCACAACATTCGTTTTATATAAAATACTGGAATTCATAAAAGATACACGGGCGCAGCAACTCTTGAAAGGCTTGATATTTCTGATTGCTGCATATTTTATTTCCGATTATATGAATCTGCATGTCGTGCATTGGCTGCTGCGTACGGGCTTTACCGTCGGCATTTTTGCGCTTATAGTGCTGTTTCAGCCTGAACTTAGAAGAGGGCTTGAATATATGGGACGCAGTAGAATGGGTATGAATAAATTTGTTAAGATAGACAAGGATAAGGCGAAATACATAACCAATGAGATTGCGGATGCCGTCGCGGGCTTTTCGGACAAGAAAATCGGGGCACTTATCGTTTTTGAAAGGGATGTCACGCTTGAGGACATTGCCGAGTCGGGCACGTTGATCAATGCGGATATATCCGAGGAGCTTCTCGGGAATCTTTTTTATGAGGGATCACCGCTGCATGACGGCGCAATCATAATAAGGCAGGATAAAATATATGCCGCTGGATGCGTTTTGCCGCTCACGGACAAGATAAGCCTGAACAAGAGTCTTGGAACCAGGCATAGAGCGGGCATAGGGATCACGGAGAATTCTGATGCGGTAACTTTGATAGTAAGTGAAGAGACCGGGATAGTTTCAATGGCGAAAGATGGTAAGATAACGAGATTTCTGGATAAGCGGAGTGTGGAAAAGATGTTGCTCGGCCTGTTTACGGAGGATGACGAGAAGCTGTCCAAGTTGAGCAGTTTGGGCAAAAAAATAGGAAGGGGAATGCATGTTACAAAGTAAAAAGGCGAATTTGGTATTGGCGCTTGTACTTGCAATTGCATTCTGGTTTTATGTTGTAGGTGAGATAGATCCTGAGACCAGCAAGGTGTACAGAGGCGTACCCATCACCGTAAAAAATGAGCATGTGCTCAGCGAGCACGGATTGTCGGTGGCGGGTATGGACAGAAAGGTGATCGCCGTGACGGTGTCAGGAAAAAGAAGCAATGTATACGGGCTGAGAAAAGACAGGATCAAAGTGAGCGTCAACGTCGCCAATGCTCGCGAGGGCGGAAATAAGATCGGAGTGGATGTAAGGGTTCCGCGAAAAATAGAGTTGACGGAGCAGAGCGTGGGAAAGGTGAACGTGGCGGTCGAGAAACGTGTCAGCGAGAACAGGAATGTGGAAATCGTATACACAAAAAAACTGAAAGAGGGCTACGAGCCTGAGATAAAGGATATAAGGCCAAAGGTCGTGGAAATAGGTGGCGGCAAGTCGCGGATATCCGAAGTCAAAAACTTGTGGGCAAAGATTTCACCCGGGGATATAAAAGAGCATGAGACGAGCATAGAGGCAAAAATCGTTGCCGCCGGCAGCAGTGGGAAAGAAGTTGCGGGCATTGAATCCGCCGTGGACAAGGTGCGGGTGCGGATAATATTGTTAAAAACAAAAAATGTACCGTTAAAGCTCAAGGTGAAAGGACAAAATGCCGGGAAATATAAGCGTGAGTGTACGGCTCCGGATTCGATAACGATAAAGGCGAGCGCCGAGGCACTGAAGAAGTTGGACTGGGTCAAGGCAAAAGAAATAGATGTATCGGAGATAAACAAGGATTCGCAAGTCAGAATTGCTCCCGTTCTTCAAGACGGTATCAAGCTTTCCGAAGTCGCGGAAAAACCGGTTTTGAAAGTAAAGGTCACGAGAAAAGGCAGTAAGAGGAATTGAGAAAGAGGGTAAGAAATGGGAATGTTATTCGGAACGGACGGAGTCAGAGGCATCGCCAATAAGGAACTCACACCGGATATCGCATATGAATTGGGTAAAGCGGGGACGGAAGTCCTCGGAAGCATACATAGCAATCCTACATTTGTGATCGGCAAAGACACAAGGCGGTCAGGCTACATGCTTGAAAATTCGATTGCCGCCGGCATACTGTCCATGGGCGGAAATGTCATAAAGGTGGGGGTCATTCCGACTCCTGCGGTGGCAAGATTGGTAAAGGTGTACAGAGCTCAGGCGGGTGTCGTTATTTCGGCTTCCCATAATCCTTTTCAGGACAACGGAATAAAGTTCTTCAACGGCGAGGGGTATAAACTGAACGATGAGATAGAAACCAAGATAGAAGACTTCGTACTGGGAAGGGAGAGCTTCGAAAGAAAACTGCTTACGGGTTCCATGGTGGGCAAAGAGACCGATCTGGAAAATGAAGCGAGGGCTTTGTACATAGAATATCTGTTATCCACGGTCGACTATATACTTGAGGACTATAAGATCGTATTGGACTGCGCAAACGGCGCCTCATATCAGGTTGCGCCAAAGGTATATGAAAGACTGGGAGCAGAGGTCATAACGATAGGCACAGGTCCGAATGGACTCAATATAAATGACAAAATCGGTTCTACACATCCTGAACTTCTTCAGGAAACCGTTGTGCGCGAGAAAGCAGATATCGGACTTGCTTTTGACGGTGATGCCGATAGACTTATCGTGGTTGATGAAAAAGGACAGGTCATAGATGGTGACAAGACTATCTGCATATGCGCAAGGATGCTGAAGGAAGCCGGAAAACTCAAGGATAACAGGGTCACCGCAACAGTGATGAGCAATATAGGCTTCCACAGGTATATAGAAGCTATGGGAGGAAGCGTGGACATCACGGATGTAGGTGACAGATATGTTCTTGAATCCATGAGAAAGACAGGTTCAGCCATAGGAGGGGAACAGTCGGGACACATAATCTTCTCCGATTATTCGACCACAGGCGACGGGGTATTGTCATCACTGCAGTTTATAAAGGCGCTGGTGGGATCGAAAAAGAAAGCGTCCGAGCTTGCGGAAACGGTGGTGCTGTATCCACAGGTTCTCGTGAATGCAAAGGTCAGCCGCGAAGGAAAGACCGAGTATCGAAACAATGCGGAAATCATCTCCGCCATAGACAAAATAGAGAAAAGGCTTCAAGGAGAAGGAAGAGTTTTGATAAGGCCGTCCGGTACGGAATCTTTGGTTAGAGTAATGATCGAGGGCAAGGATGAATCGGAGATATCGGAAATGGCAAAGGAACTTGCCGAACTGATTGCTTCAAAATACTGAAAATAGGCAGTTTCGGCATTACAACAAGTGAATGCCAAGATGTGTTTGCGGGCGTATTCGAATGTGTTCGGATCCCCGTGTTTGAATTACAATCAATATCGGAAAGGGGTTAAACATGTGTGGTATAGTGGGATATACGGGAAATGAACAAGCAAAAGAGATCGTAATAAACGGATTGAAAAAACTTGAGTACAGGGGGTATGACTCGGCGGGAATAGCAATAAGGAACGAAGATGGTATAGTCGTTCGCAAAAAGAAAGGTAAGATCGCCGTACTGGAGGATTTCATAAAAAATGAAAGTTTGCCGGGAACTTTGGGAATAGGACACACGCGGTGGGCCACTCACGGGGCGCCGTCGGATCTCAACGCCCATCCTCATACGAGCGTCGATGGAAAAATTGCGGTGGTTCACAACGGAATAGTGGAGAATTACGTGGAGCTTCGCGAAAAACTTGCTTCAGAATACGGGATCAAGTTCAAAACAGAGACGGATACGGAAGTTATCGCGGCGCTTGTGGGTGCATTATACGAAAAAAACGGGGGGAATACGGAAGATGCCGTATACGATGCGGTAAAGGAAATGTCCGGAGCTTATGCCATAGGCGTCATCGCCGCAGACAGTCCCGATAAAATAGTGGCATACAGGAAAGATGCCCCGTTGATCGCCGGTGTCGGTAAGGGCTGCAAATTCATAGCATCGGACATACCGGCCATTTTGAAGTATGTTAACGATATTTATCTGATAGAAAATGATGAAATGGTGGTCTGCACTCCGGATGATGTAAAGATCTATGATTCGGCGAGGAAACTTGTCAAAAGAGAGATCATGAAGGTCAATTGGAACATAGAAGATGCCGAAAAGGGCGGTTATGAGCACTTCATGCTAAAGGAAATATATGAGCAGCCCAAGGCGCTGGAAGACACGATGCTCAGACGCATAGGAGAGGACGGCAAGATCAGGCTCGACGGAATATCGCTGACTGAACAGGATTTAAAAAAGATTTCAAAGATATACATTGTCGCATGCGGAACGGCGTACCATGCGGGGCTTGTCGGAAAGTATGCGATAGAAAACATGGCGAGGATCCCGGTCGAGATAGATGTTGCATCGGAATTCAGATATAGAAATCCCGTTATCGACGAAAATACTCTCTTTATTGCCATAAGCCAATCGGGCGAGACACTCGATACTCTCGCCGCACTCAGAGAAGCCAAAAGCCACGGAGCGAGAATCATGTCCGTCTGCAACGTGGTGGGCAGCTCGGTTGCAAGAGAGTCCGACGATGTATTTTACACGTGGGCGGGACCTGAAATTGCGGTGGCATCCACCAAGGCGTACACCACACAGCTGATGTGCATGTATCTGATAGCATTGTATTTGGGTGATTTGACCGGCAATATATCGGAAGAATACTATGACTCAATACTCAAAGAATTGCTTGCTATGCCGAAGAAAGTCTCTGAAGTCCTTGAGAAGAGTGCTTACATAAAAAAACTCGCAGAGAAACTTTACAACAGAACACAGGTGTTTTTTATAGGAAGGGGAATGGATTCGGCCGTTGCTCTTGAAGGGTCGCTGAAACTCAAGGAGATATCCTACATCAACTCTTTTGCCATAGCCGCGGGGGAACTCAAACACGGCACGATCGCTCTGATGGAACCGGAGACGATAGTCATTGCGCTTGCGACGCAGAATGTGCTTTTTGACAAGATGTACTCCAACATCGTCGAGATCAAGGCGCGTATGGCTCATGTGGTATCTATCGCGAAAGAAGGCTCGGAAAAGATAGAAGCCGAGAGTACCGAGGTCATATACATACCTGAATGCGCAGATGAGGTGACTCCTATATTGTCGATAGTTCCGCTCCAACTCTTTGCGTACTATGTGGCGAAGATAAAAGGCGAAGATATAGATAAACCGAGAAATCTCGCAAAATCGGTCACCGTCGAGTGATTTTAGAATATTGGTGCGATCATGGATTCAAGATTCATATGAAAGTGCCGAATTGGGCAGTTTCCAAAAGTGAAAGTGAGGTGCATAATGCCAAAATATGAGATAAGGAATATTTCTCTTGCGACATCGGGATACACAAAGATACGTTGGGTGAAAAACAATATGCCGCTTCTTTCGGGGTTGGAAGAAAAGTTTGCGAAGGAAAAACCCTTTGAAGGAGTGAAAATATCGCTTTCCGTTCATCTGGAGGCAAAGACCGCATATCTGTGCACTGTGTTGGCAGCCGGAGGCGCAATCATGTCGGTGACGGGCAGCAACGTGCTGTCGACTCAGGATGATGTTGCTGCGGCTCTTGCGGACTTGGGGCTTTCGGTGTTTGCGTATCATGGAGCTACACAGGAAGAATATGACAGGCATATAGAGATGTGTCTGTCATGCAGACCTAACATAATAATAGACGACGGCGGCGACCTTGTCGGTTTTTTGCATACCAAAAGACCGGATCTTGCCGAGGAAGTTTGGGGCGGATGCGAAGAGACCACGACAGGTGTCATAAGACTGAAGGCGATGGAAAGAGAAGGGGTTTTGAAGTTTCCGATGGTAGCTGTAAACGACGCCGACTGCAAGCATCTGTTCGACAACAGATATGGGACGGGACAGTCAGTATGGGACAGCATAATGAGAAACACCAATCTGATAATTGCTTCAAAGACTGTGGTGGTTGCAGGTTACGGATGGTGTTCGCGGGGAATCGCAATGAGAGCCGCCGCACTTGGCGCCAAAGTCATAGTTACGGAGATCAATCCCGTAAAGGCGATAGAGGCAGAAATGGACGGCTACGATGTCATGACGATGGACAAGGCCGCTCCTCTCGGTGATATATTTGTGAGCGCCACAGGTTGCTGCAAGACCATAACGATGGAGCACATGTTGAAAATGAAAGCCGGGGCGATACTGAGCAATGCCGGACACTTCAATTGTGAAATCGATATGGATGCGCTTGAAAGAGAAAAACTTGAGAAAAAGGAAACAAGAAACAATATAACCGGCTACAGACTTTCGAGCGGGAAGTGGGTCAACGTTATAGCAGAGGGAAGACTCGTGAACATAGCAGCAGCGGACGGCCATCCGGCGGAGATCATGGATATGAGCTTTGCGGTACAGGCGATATCGGCACTCTTTGTGATGGGCAATCATGAAAAACTCGGAAAAAAGGTAGTTGATGTGAGCAAGGAAATAGATTCCATAGTTGCGGAGCTGAAGCTCGCCTCATGGGGGATTGAGATAGACCGTCTTACACGCGAGCAAGAAGAGTATCTGAACAGCTGGAATATATGAAGATAGGTTTATTTGTGCGAGAAACGGAGGTTTGAAGAAAATGACTTATGATGAGATCAGATCGCAGGCGAAAGAAGCGTGTGGAGAATTGCTGAAGACGGCTAACCTCAAGCCGGGAGAAATTTTCGTCGTTGGGTGTTCCTCCAGCGAGGTCAAGGGGAAGCACATAGGAAAAGGGTCGGATATAGATGTCGCAAAAGCCATATACGACGGCATACATCCTCTTCTGAAAGAAAAGGGCGTTTATCTTGCCGTTCAATGTTGCGAACATTTGAACCGTGCGATCATAGTGGAAAGAAAAGCCTTGCTTCCGGGTGCGGAGATATGTAATGTCGTACCGCAACTGCATGCCGGAGGATCTTTTGCGATGACTATGTTTGAAAGTGCCGAAGATCCTGTTGCCGTAGAACACATAAAGGCGGCTGCGGGGATGGATATAGGCGATACATTGATAGGCATGCATCTTCGCGACGTTGCTGTTCCGGTGAGGATAAATGTAAAGAAAATCGGCGAGGCGAACGTGGTTTGCGCAAGGACAAGACCGAAGTTCATAGGCGGCTCCCGCGCAGTATACGACGACGTACTCTCGGGCGGAGAAGTCCGCCGGTAGATAAGGAGATACTTGATGGATTACATGGATCACAATGCGCTTGCGGAATTGCTGTTTCCGCACATAGAGAAAATCCCCGATGATTATGAAAAAATTTACCCTCTGCGTAATCTGCATGAGGGTGCGAAGGTCACACGGCTCGGACCAAGCCCGACGGGTTTTATACATTTGGGGAATTTATACGGTGCTTTTGTTGATGAAAGGTTGGCACACCGATCCGGCGGAGTGTTCTATCTTCGTATAGAGGATACCGACGATAAAAGACTGGTGGAGGGTGCCGTAAAAGCCATCATAGATTCTCTGCGCTTTTTTGATATAAGGTTCGATGAGGGAGCTTTTCAAGACGGTGATATAGGTGACTACGGTGATTACACGCAAAGCCGCAGGGGAGCCATATACGCCTGCTTTGCAAAAAAACTCGTGAGCGAGGGCAAAGCATATCCGTGTTTTTTGAGTGCCGATGAGATAAACCGGATAAGGGATGAGCAGGAAAAGGAAAAAATCACACCCGGAATATACGGAAAGTATGCAAGGTACAGAGATTGCCCGTTGAGTGAGGTCAGAGCCGCAATTGAAGAGGGTAAACCTTACGTAATAAGGCTAAAGTCGAATGGTTCCGCTACAGAGGAGATGCGCGACAGGATCGAGGTTAATGATGCCGTCAGAGGCAGTTTGAGCATGCCAGAAAACTTTATGGACACGGTCATCCTGAAAGCGACGGGCATACCGACTTATCATTTTGCGCATGTGGTGGATGATCACCTTATGAGGACGACCCACGTTGTCAGGGGAGAAGAATGGCTTTCTTCCCTGCCCATACACATAGAACTCTTTGAAAAACTAGGTTGGAAGCCACCCGTGTACTGTCATACCGCGCAGCTGATGAAGCTGGATGAATCGGGCAACAAGAGAAAGCTGTCAAAGCGCAAAGATCCGGAATTGGCTCTTACATACTACAGGAATATGGGATACCACCCTCAAGCGCTTCGTGAATACCTTCTCACGATACTGAATTCGGACTTTGAAGAGTGGAGAAACGAAAACCCACAATTGCCTTTGGAAGACTTTGACTTCAGCACGGACAAGATGAGTGGTTCAGGAGCTTTGTTTGATCTGAACAAGTTGAATGATATAAGCAAGGATGTACTCTTGCGTATTCCGCCTGAGGATCTTTATGAATTTCTTAAATCTTGGGGAAGGGATTGTGCGCCTGAATTTGAGAATATGTTTGATGATAGGGAATATATGATCAAGATACTGAGTTTGGGACGAAGCGGGAAAAAACCGCGAAAGGATTTTGTGTACGGAAAGCAGATTGTAGAGTTTGTAGGCTACTTTTTTGAAAAACATTTTGAGATCGAGGACAAGTTGCCGGAGGAAGTTTCCGAGCAGGACAGTGAGCAGATCCTGGAAAAGTATCTGAATACCTATGATCACAGTGATGATCAGAGCACATGGTTTGACAAAATTCGAAAGATCGCAGTGGACATGGGATATGCAGCAAAACCAAAAGATTATAAAAAGAATCCGCAAGATTACAAGGGGCATGTCGGTCATGTCAGCACGGTGATACGTCTAGCCCTCACCGGCAGAAGCCAATCCCCAGATATATGGGAAATACAGGGGATTTTGGGCGAAAATGAGGTGAGGGCAAGGTGTAAGAAAGCTATTTGTCATTTCGGGAGATAAGACATCGCCTCCCGAATTATGCCGGCGCAAGAACTGCAGCCGAGCCTGTCTGCACCCGCATCGATCATCTCGATTGCGGTCTTGAGGTTCCGTATACCGCCCGAGGCTTTGATGCGCATGCTGTCTCCGACAGTTTGCTTCATCAATTTAACCGCATGCGTCGTTGCGCCGCCCGTGGAAAAACCGGTGGAAGTTTTTACAAAAGCAGCGCCGGCTTTGCGTGACAGTATGCAGGCTTTTTGGATTTCATCATCTGTCAGCAGGCAGGTTTCCAAAATGACTTTTACGATCGCGCCGTATTTTGTGGCTACACAGACCACAGCGGCAATGTCATCGGAAACCTCCGCATATTTTTTGTCTTTCAAAAGACCCAAGTTGATCACCATATCGATCTCATCCGCACCGTCTCTTATGGCACGTTCGGTTTCAAAAACCTTGGCAGCGGTGGTGGAGGCGCCGAGCGGAAACCCTATGACCGTTGCGATCTTTACCTCCGGCCGCAAGTCGGACTTCAAATCCGATCTTAAGATTGACCGGGTTTTGCATTGAGACAAGGCGGTTTTAGCGGCTCCGACGCGGCAGGGATTGATGCAGACCGCAAAAAAACCGTTTGCTGCGGCTTCCCGGCAAAGTTTGATTATCTGCTCGCCGGTCGCTTCGGGTTTTAGCAGGGTACTGTCAAAATATCCGTTCAGATTTTTAGGTACCGAAGTTTGGCCTGTCGGGAGTCCTGTCTGCATACTCATTTCAGAACTGCTCCTTTGGAACGGCCGATACACTCTTTTCCTTTTCGCCCCTTACGATGCTTGCAAAAATTGAGCCGGAAATATTGTGCCAGACGCTGAATATGGCTCCGGGCAGGGTGGCAAGAGGGTTAAGCGCAAAATTGACCGTGGCAAGGGATACCGCAAGACCGCTGTTTTGCATTCCTATCTCGATGGCTATCGCAGTGGACTGCGCTTTCCCCAACTTGAGGGCTTTGGCCACGCCCAGACCGCACATAAGTCCCGTGACATTGTGAAGCGCAACGACGATTAGCACCAGCAGCCCGGATGTCAGGATCTTGCCGGAGTTTGCGGCAACAATGCCTGAGATTATGAGCACGATGGAAGCAGATGAAACAGTCGGCAGAAATACGGATATTTTTTCGATCCAATCGGAGAGAAGCTTTCGCAAAGCTATACCCATAAGGACCGGTATCAGTATAACAGTCACCACCGACTTGAACATCGCAAGAAAGGATACATCAACCCATCTTCCTGCGAGTAAAAACACAAGAAGAGGCGTCATAAGAGGGGAAATGAGGGTGGACGTTATCGTCATTCCAACAGAAAGCGGTACATCACCGCCGGCAATATGTGTGATGACATTGCTCGCCGTACCTCCCGGACAGCAGCCTACAAGAATCATTCCCAAAGCAAGATCCGCGTTCAGGTTGAAAACCATGGAAATAAGCCATGCGGCTATCGGCATGACGGCATACTGAGCCACGCACCCGGCTATGATTTCCCGTGGATGCAGGAAAATGTTCCTGAAATCTGAAGAATTTATCGTGGTTCCCATTCCGAACATAGCCACTCCAAGAAATATGGCAGTGTAATTTGTCATCCATGCAAATGAATTGGGTTTAAAGAAAGCCAAGATTGAAAAGCATATTATGACGATGCCTATGTATCTGACCAGTATTGAATTGAACTTCTTGAAAATTTTCATTGTGTTACCCCCATACGTCACAAAAGTCAATACTCAAAGAAAAAGTTGTCTATCAGCCTTGTTTTGCCTATATATACGGCCATGGCCACAAGGACAGACCTGTCTATGGTTTCGATCGGTTGAAGAGTTTCGGAATCGACGACTGAAAGATAATCTATTTTAGCCAAAGGCTCGGCATTTATGGCAGCTCGCATTGCTTGCAGCAATGCGGAAACCGGCATGCCCCGTTCAATTGCGGCACGTCCGGTTTCCACTGCCTTGGAAAGGCAGAGAGCTGCCCTGCGCTCCTCCCCGGACAGATAAGTGTTGCGCGAGGACATGGCAAGTCCGTCGGCTTCGCGAACTATGGGACATCCCACTATTTGGACGTCGAAATTCAGATCGAATGTCATCTTTCTGATTATCGCAAGCTGCTGAGCATCTTTCTCGCCGAAGTATGCACGGTCAGGTTTGACGATATTGAACAACTTGGAAACCACCGTACAGACACCGCGAAAATGACCGGGGCGTTTGCTTCCGCACAGCTCGTCGGAAAGACAGGTTATGTCGACGGTTGTATGCGGATTTTCATACATTTCACCCGGTTCAGGGTGAAAGATTATATCGGCGCCCAGACTTTCGCACAGTCTGCAATCGGCATCAAAATCCCTCGGATAACTTTCCAAATCCTCATTCGGCCCAAACTGAATCGGATTGACAAAGTCGGAAACCACCGTACAGTCATTTTCTTCGACGGATTTTTCGATGAGACTGGCATGTCCACGGTGCAGAAACCCCATGGTCGGAACAAGTCCCACGGTCTTGCCCGCAGTTTTCATATCTTTGATATAATTTCTTATTTCTTCTACTGTGCAAGCGATGTTCATTTTCCTATATCCTCTCCTTAAGCACCCCATGTTTTTCGTAATTTGTCACACGTAAAACCCTATTGCTGTCATCGACAAACACGACTTTGGGTTTATGGGATGAAGCCTCATGCAGATCGCAACTGCAGTATGACATGACTATGATCTTGTCACCGACGCACACGCACCTTGCCGCCGCACCGTTGAGGCAAACGATTCCACTTTTCGCTTTTCCGCATATGACGTAGGTTTCAAAGCGGTTGCCGTTATCTATATCGACAATTTGAACCTTTTGATATTCTTTAAGTCCGCAGGCATCCATAAGATCCTCGTCGATCGTTATACTGCCGACGTAGTTAAGATCGGCTTGAGTTACGGTGGCTCTGTGAATTTTTCCGTAAAGCATTTCTATATTCATTGTGACTTGTGCCTCCTTACATATTGAGCTTAGCTAAATCCCGGGCAAATGAGTATGACTTGACCTTTTCCAAAAGCACCATCCAGGTAATTCTTGACCGCTCAATGCGTTCCTGTTGAAATTATCTTGAGAATGCATCAAAAAAGAGCCGATATCACCGTGTGTGGATGAAACTTATATGCAACCTGAACAAGTCGGCGACCGTAAGCACGGCAAAAGCTTTCACCCACGACAAGGAATATGACTCCTGTAAGTGTCAATCTCATTTTCTGAGTCTCATTTGGTTACAATATAAGCTCATTCCATTTTTAAAGTACACTTTGTTTGAGTATGGCTTTGCGCTCAAATGCCATCTCTACGGGGTAGTGTAACACAGATTACGCATAATGCAATAGGAAAAATAAATCCGGGCGGTGGTCAAGTTTTTGTGGAGTTTTTCGCAGGCATTACACGTGGACGGATTCTGCATTTTACAGGAATTCCAGTAATGAAAACATAGAAATATCCCGATAATTAAACTTGATACTGATAGTATTATTAGTGTATTATACAAGCGGTGAGGTAATTTTAACCATATCATAATTAATTCGGCATATGGTGGGTCGAGGTAATTTGCTTCAAAGAGTTGCAGGAGAAATAGAAGGACATAGAGATGGTCGCGCAATATACAAAATACTTTTTCTTTATTGTTTTGACGATGTTCGGTCTGTTCTTTAACTCGGAGTTGTTTCAACTGCATGCGGATTCATTTCAAGATGAGTTTTATCGTGCGGATTTTGCCATGGACTTCTCAAAATCCAATGCGAAAAACAAAGCGGTGTTGGAAGACTTTATTTCGGCAGGTGAGCGACACGATATTAACTTTTTTATGACCGATTTTGAACTTAATGGAGCGAACAGCAAAAAGATTAAAATTTTCGCCACGAAAGGCGCTATAAAGGCGTTGGAAGCAGCCGGGATACATAACGGCAGTTTTGACAGTCTTATCATGGGCACGACGAACATAGAAGTGGATTCTATTAAGCGGATAAAGAGGATAACTTCCTATGAGAGTTGCTATTTCACCGACGGAACGAAAAAACTTGTCGCAATGCGAAAATTTAAGGCTGATCTGGTTGATAAATACGGAGGGGGATTTCCCCATCAATACGGTTCCCCAAACGAAACGTTCTTAAATTTTGCGGCGCTGTGGAGCCTCTTGATAATTCTGCTTCTTCTAATTTCTTCCTACAGCATTGTGAGTGAGAAAAAAGAACTTACTGTGTCGGTCATCCTCGGAATCGATCCTGTAATTGCTTTGAGAAAAAGAATGTTAATCGATGCGGTATTTTTTATCGGTGCCTACATATTTTGTCGTCTCTTCATGAGTCGCAGCATCTATGTTGGATTTATGAGATTTGAAACCGATATGATATTCTGTGCGATGGTACTGCTTAACTGCTTGACAATCCGCAAGTTGGGAAAAATAAATTTCCGCAAAGATCTGGGACGGTCCAAAGATGGTGGAGGCATTCTGAAAACCAATTACATATTGATTTTCTTTGTTACAGTGATTTCGTCCATAGTATTGGCAGGAAATATAAGTGTGATACGGACAGGCTTGAATTTCTATGCACAGGAAAATTTTTTCAAAAAACATCATAACTATGCTTTTTACAACCTGTCCTACAAGGCAACTGAAAAAAGAGATGCGGACAACGATGTAAAAGAAATTAAAATGAACCGTGAATTCTACAAACTGAATTTTAAAAAATCAATTCAGTTCGCATATGGTAGCAATGAATTTGAAACCTCATATCCAACAATAATTGTGAATAGATATGCTTTATCCGAGATTCTGCGTGAGAACCCCGCTCTCCCACAGAAAGTGTGCCATGATGAAGATAGAATTTATGTGTACTTCCCTGCAACGGTACCTCAAAATTCTTCCGAATTTGAATCATCTATCGATATGAACCCCGAAAATTTGCACAGAGAAGCCATGCGGGAACGCATGTATTCGATACGCTACAATACGCATGTGGATGTCGTGGGCTTGTCTTATGAAGATGAGAAACTGCGCAGTTTCTTATATTCCGACCCTATCATGATATATGACTCCGCAATTCCAATGATGAGAGATGAGGAGAATTTTTCCCTGAACGCTTCAGGACTGCTTATGGAAGTGACTGATAATGCATATAGGAACTTCATTGAAAATCATAACCTTGAGAACCAAATTACAAATAAAACCAATATATGGTCTTGGTATCAAAGTGAAAAGATGAAAATGGCGCGCAATATCAGGCTTGCCGCAACGTTGGCGTTACTTATCTTTGCGATGGAAATGTTTTATATATCGGGAACGATAAGAATTGAATATAGAGTGAACGCCATTGAGCATGCACTTAGAAAAATTTTGGGAGAATCGCTCCTGCGCAGAAATGGGAAACTTTTTTACGTGATTGTCATCGCAGCTACTTTAGGGACTTTGGCTGCTTTGCTTCTCAACAAAATTTTAAACCTGGAGCAAGATGTGCTTTCACTGCTGATTGGAGGAGGGATTCTGCTTGCTTCAGAGATCGTGATTTTAATTTTCAATATCATTCGTATGGAAAGACGCCGTATCACAAATATACTTAAAGGACAAGGCTTTTGAATCATTTGAGGAGGGGAACATGATCGTAGGGAACAACCTCGCTAAAAAATTTGGCAACCACGTTGTGTTTGACAATTTCACATTTTCAATAGGAACAGGAGAATTCGTCTGCTTTTCAGGAGAAAGTGGAAGCGGAAAAACAACTTTATTGAATATGATCGGTATGATAGAACCGTATGATAGTGGCACTATTGAAATTGATGGATGTAAATATCTTAAAAACGGAGAAAAACTTTCATTTTTCAGAAGCAAGGTAGGTTTTTTGTTTCAGAATTTTGCCCTTGTTGAGGATAAAACGGTAAGATACAATCTGGAAATGATCAGCCCCAATTACCGTACAGGTATCAGTATTGAAACCGCTTTAGAAATGGTTAATCTTAAAAATAGGGAAGAAGATTATGTCTATGCTTTATCCGGAGGAGAACAACAACGCATTGCTCTTGCAAGATTGTACTTTAAGAAATGTGATATAGTTTTGGCGGATGAGCCGACCGGGTCACTGGATAGTAGGAATGCGGATGCTGTCATGTCGATATTAAAAAGTATGCATAAGTCAGGAAAAACAATAGTGATGGTAACACATGATGAGAGAATCAAAAACATTGCGGATAGGATTATCGAGTTATGAGGAAAATTGCAAAAACAAATTTCCCGGCATGCCGGCTATGCAGAGAAACAAATGAGGAGGTATAAATATCTTTCACTTTCTGTTCTTTTTAATACATCAAGGCGAACGCACTTCTCTCGGCCTCACTAGGCTGCAGCCGATACTTGACAGTAAGCACCCCAAACGATATACTTGTATACATGTATGACGAAGTTTCGATGACCGATTAGACGGAATCTTTGTTTGGTTTCGTGTGATCGGATTGTCGCATTTACCCGGGCGATTCGGGAGAAAGGAGAATCCTTAACCGCATAAAGCGGATCTATGGATTATATTGGATTATGTTTGAGATTTCGAAAAAAACCAATTTGCTTGAGCAGGCGAGCTATAAGTATTCATTGCAGGATGTAAAGGAGCCTAATCTTTTGCGTGAGCTTTACGGTTATGAAGAAGCTCCGAAGATCGCATTTAACCACAGAAGAGTGCCGATGGCGATGCCGGAGGACATATGGATTACAGATACATCTTTTCGTGACGGTCAGCAGGCGATGGCGCCGTATTCGGTAGATCAGATCGTGGAAATATATAAACTTATCGCAAGACTCGGAGGTCCTTATGGAATAATAAGGCAGTCGGAATTCTTCATCTACACGGAAAAGGACAGGGAAGCGGTTCACAGGTGCATGGATCTGGGGTATAAATTTCCGGAAATAACCACGTGGATCAGGGCGAACAAAGAAGATTTCAAGCTGGTTAAAGATATGGGAATAAAGGAAACGGGGATACTGGTTTCTTGCAGTGACTACCATATCTTCAAGAAGATGAACATGAGCAGAAAACAGGCGGTTGAGCATTATCTGGATACGATCAAATCCGCATTTGAGGCGGGAGTTGTTCCAAGGTGCCATCTTGAAGATCTCACGCGCGCCGATTTCTATGGGTTTGTCGTGCCTTTCGTAAACGAAATAATGAAGCTTTCGGAAGAAGCTTCGATTCCGGTGAAAATACGGGCATGCGATACGATGGGATACGGAGTTCCTTACAGCGGTGTCGCTTTGCCGAGGAGTGTTTCGGGAATAATATACGGATTGCAGCACTATGCGGGCGTGCCGAGTGAGATGCTTGAGTGGCACGGGCACAATGACTTTTATCATGCGGTTTCCAATGCCACCACGGCATGGCTTTACGGGTGCAGCTCCGTAAACTGCTCTCTTCTTGGGATAGGTGAGCGCACAGGCAACATACCTCTTGAGGCGATGGTATTTGAATATGCGGGGCTCAGAGGATCTCTGGACGGAATGGATACGACGGCTATAACTGAGATCGCCGAATACTTTGAAGATGAGATAGGGTATCTCATCCCTCCAAGGACGCCATTTGTAGGAGAGGATTTTAACATGACTAAAGCCGGAATACATGCGGACGGTCTTCTGAAGGATCAGGAGATTTATACCATATTCAACACGCAGAAACTCCTCAATAAAAAACCCGGGGTGACGATCGGCAAGACGAGCGGACTTGCGGGTATAGCGTACTGGATAAACGAACATTTCGATCTGCCGGAGGAAAGACAGGTAAGCAAGCAGGATAAGCTTGTGGTAGAACTGAAAAAATGGATTGACGGATTGTATGAAAACGGTCGGAACACGAACATTTCAAACCGTGAGATGCGCAGACAGATTATTGAATTGAAGAAGAACATGAAAGATATACCGTCGGTCGGTGAAAAGGGAGTTTGAAAAAATGATTGAATATAGAAGTGTATCGCTTGCAAATCAAGTTTTCGAGAAAATAGAGTACAATATTTTAAGCGGCAATTACAAGATCGGTGAAAGGATAAGCGAAAAGAGGTTGGCTTCGGAGCTGGGAGTCAGCAGGACGCCGATAAGGGAGGCGCTCAGTCGTTTGAACGATGAAGGGCTTGTAGGTGAGTCAAAGACGGGAACCGTGGTTTTGGGAATAACCGACGAGGATGTGGATGATTTTTTTGAGATAAAAAGGCGCATTGAAGTAATTGCGGTGATGAGGGTGTGCGAGTCGATCACAGATGAAGGTCTCGAGGAGATAAAGGATGCGATCGAACATCAGGAGTTTTATGCTTCAAAAAAAGATATAGAGAAGATAAGAGATTATGACACGAAATTCCACGACCTACTGTACAAGTATTGCGGCAGCAGGGTTTTGAAGAAAATTCTGTCTCCGCTCCACAGAAAGATAATAAAATACAGGAGTGCTTCGTTGCAAAACAATGAAAAACGGCAGTTGGATTCGATAAGGGAGCACAGGGATATTTATGAGGCGCTGAAAGAACGCAATGCCCAAAAAGTGGAGAGCCTGATGAGGTGCCACATAGAAAACGCATACAGGAGCATTTGCGTCAACAGAAAAGGTGAAAAGCGTGAGAAAATAGACGACGGGAGAAAATAGATGGGATATACGATTGCACAGAAGATAATTAAGAAGCATTTGGTGGAAGGGAACATGGTGCCGGGAAGTGAGGTGGCGCTGAGAATCGATCAGACACTGACACAGGACGCCACAGGAACCATGGCATATCTTGAATTTGAAACCATGGGGATACCGCGGGTAAAAACTGAATTATCCGTGGCATACATAGACCATAACACTATCCAGTCGGGGTTTGAAAATGCCGATGATCACAGATTCATCCAATCCATGGCGAAGAAATACGGGTTAAAATTTTCAAGACCGGGAAACGGTATATGTCATCAGGTGCATCTTGAGCGATTCGGAAAACCGGGCAAAACATTGATCGGTTCAGACAGCCACACCCCCACGGGCGGAGGAATAGGAATGCTTGCAATGGGTGCCGGCGGTCTTGACGTTGCGGTTGCAATGGGCGGCGGTGCCTACCATATTACGATGCCGAAGATGTATAAAGTCAATCTTACGGGCAAACTGAAACCTTTTGTCACGGCAAAGGATGTGAGTTTGGAGATACTCAGAATATTGACGGTGAAAGGCGGTGTCGGTGCGGTGATAGAATGGGCCGGTTCTGGGATCGCGCAACTGTCGGTTCCGGAGAGGGCAACGATAACCAATATGGGAACTGAATTGGGGGCGACGACTTCTATCTTTCCGTCGGATGAGGTCACAAGGCAATTTTTGATCGCCGAAGGACGCGAAGAGGATTTTGTTCCTCTTGAGAGCGATGAGGATGCAAAATACGATAAAGTTATAGATATAGATTTGGATAAGCTGAACGCAAAGATAGCATGTCCGCACAGCCCGGATGCGGTTGTTGATATAGCGGATCTCAAAGGGACAAAGGTAGATCAGGTCTGTATAGGCTCGTGCACGAATTCCTCGCTTTTTGATATGCTTAAGGTCGCAGCATTGTTACGGGGAAAGACGATCTCGCAGACAGTGAGCATGTCAGTGTCGCCGGGTTCAAAACAGGTTCTTTCCATGCTGGCCGATTCCGGAGCTTTGACGGATATACTTGCAAGTGGCGCAAGACTTTTAGAATGCGCATGCGGACCGTGTATAGGCATGGGATTCTCGCCGAATTCCGGAGGAATTTCTCTGCGTACTTTCAACAGAAATTTTGAAGGGCGTTCCGGAACCAAAGACGGCAAGGTTTATCTGGTTTCGCCCGAATCTGCGGTGGCGGCGGCGATATACGGCGAGATCACCGATCCGGCGTTGTTGGGGCGCATGCCGAAGATTGAATTGCCCGAAAAATTCAAGATAGATGACAGCGCCATAATCGAACCTGCCGATGAGAGAGAAGCCGAGGCCGTTGAAATACTGCGCGGTCCCAATATCAGAGAGTTTCCGGAAGGAGAACCTTTGCCGGATCACTTGAATGCTCCGCTAATATTGAAGGTGGGGGACAATATAACGACCGACCATATAATGCCGGCAGGCGCAAAGATACTGCCGTATCGTTCGAATATACCGTATTTGTCAAGATTCTGCTTTGAAGTATGTGACGAGACCTTTCCGGAAAGAGCCGCAAAGGCCGGTCGTAGCATAATAGTCGGCGGCGATAATTATGGACAGGGCTCCTCAAGAGAACATGCCGCGCTGGTTCCTCTTTATCTGGGAGTGAGGGTCGTGATCGCGAAGAGTTTTGCCAGAATACATGCGGCAAACCTTATAAATGCGGGAATACTGCCGGTAACATTTGAAGATCCGAAAGACTATGAGCTGCTGAATATGGATGATGTTCTGAAGATACAAGACATACACGCCGGTCTTGAAAGAGGTGAGATCATTTTAAAGGATGAGGATACGGGAGACAAATGTGTTCTTAAGTGTGATTTTACCCAACGGCAGAAAGATATTTTGCTTGCAGGAGGTCTTCTGAATTATGTCGCAGCCGGCGCGAAATGATGTTTGGAAATAGAGGATAGAAAAACGGACTACGCAGCATGCGGATGCCGTACCATGAAATCGGAGGAGTAAAGAATTGTTTGAAAGAAAACGATTGAATTTAAAAAATGCGGTGAGAAATCGCAGAAGAAATGTCAACAGGACCAATCGAAAAGAAAAACTCAGAAACAGAAAAAGAGAGTCGTTCGTTTCTGAACTTATAGATCTTGGCATGCGTGAGATGAATGAAATGTCCGAGGTGGCTGATGCCACGGGGCAGTTCAGAAATCTATTGCTTGCCCAGCTTGCAAGGATGCATGAAATCAAAGAAAAATCAAGAACGCCGAAAAATTTTCTGGAGCTTGATAAGATTACGATAGGAATTTGTCCGGGGGACGGCATAGGCCCCATAATAATGAGAGAAGCGGAAAGGTTGATGCGGATACTTTTGAAGGACGAGATGGATTCCGGCAAAGTGGAAATAAAAAAAATAGAAGGGCTTACCATAGAAAACAGGTTGAAAAGACTTGAGCCGGTTCCAGAAGATGTACTGGAAGAAATCAAGAAATGTGATGTACTCCTGAAAGGTCCGACCACGACACCAAAGGGCGGAAATCTTGAAAGCGCCAATGTAAAGTTGAGACGCGAACTCGACCTTTATGCCAATGTCAGACCCGTAAGCGTTCCGGAAGAAGGCATTGACTGGATATTCTTCAGGGAAAACACGGAAGGTGAGTATGCGCTGGGGAGCGAGGGAATAGAATTTGCGGGTCGACTGTCTATGGATTTTAAGGTGACGACCGAATTCGGGACAAGAAGGATAGCAGAAAAAGCTTTTGATTATGCGTATCACAACGGTATGAGCAAAGTTGCTGTGGTGACCAAAGCAAACATAATGAAAAAAACCGACGGGAATTTTTCGCGCATATGCCACGAGATAGGCAGAAATTACCCGGGCATAGAGATTGAAGACTGGTATGTGGACATTATGGCGGCAAATCTTGTCAACAGGAAAATCAGAAGCGGATTTCAGGTCTTTGTTCTGCCGAATCTCTACGGAGACATAATAACGGACGAAGCCGCTGAGATACAGGGCGGTGTAGGTACTGCCGGCAGTGCCAACATTGGAGATAATTACGCGATGTTTGAGGCTGTGCATGGCAGCGCACCGAGGATGATTGAAGAGGGTCTTGGTGAGTACGCAAATCCTGCAAGTATCTTCAAAGCACTCGTCATGTTGCTAAGGCATACGGGATTTACGGCAAGAGCCACCGCACTGGAGAATGCGCTGACGGAATGTACCGTGACCGAGAAAAAAATTGTGGTAACCGGAACTGAAAGCGGAGCGACATGCGGAGCGTTTGCGGACTATGTTATAGGCAAACTCTCCGTGTAGAAAATCAGCTATACATATTTTGATTCATTGGGTTTCGGCGTGAGAATCAAGCCCCCATACATCGTCGATTATCATCTGCAGATCTTCACGGCATCCGCCGCACTTGTTTCCGATGTTCATCTGCTTGCAAAGGATTGTAAGGTCGGTTATGCGATTTGATTTCACAAAATCCTCTACCTCGCCTCTGCTCGTGTGATAGCATAGACAGACTTCGTAGTCTCTTGATTTTTTGTCCATAATATATTTCCTTTCGCAATTTTATGTGGCTGACCGATCGACTCAATATACCATGATCGCTTATGTGAAGTCTATAGGTTCGTATTCGGTCAGCTTTGCAAGAAAGCCTTTTTCTTTGAGGCGGTCAAGGATCAAATCGAGGATATCGTTGCTTTCCGCTTCAATGGTGTGATAGTGATAACCGGAGGTCGCCCTGGAAAGAAGCTTGGATTCTCCGGCATTTATCCCATCCATGTATCTTTTGACCTCAAGGCGTGAATTCAGATTCAGCGGAACTTTTATACGCCCGTATATTTTATGGTATATAAAAACATCGATAACCTTGGCTCCGCAGTCGACGAACAGATTGAGTTCTTCCTCTGTTTCTTCTTGAGTGTGCCGCACTTTGAAGACGCGTCTTGGCCGTTGTTTGGGATTCATAAGGATATAGCCTCGGTTTGCTGAGAGAATATCATTTCCCGAGGCGCGCAGGATGGCGATGTCCTGCACTATGACCTGCCTACTCACATTAAGGCTGCCTGCAAGACTTGCTCCGGACAGGGGACTTGTGGTTTTAGCCAGTTTCTTCAGTATTTCGTTTCTTCTTGTTTCCGCATTCATGTGTTTACTCTCCCAAGGCGTGCAGATTCTTCAGGGAAAAATCAAGAATAGGCGCAGAATGTGTTAGGGCGCCCATGGAAATATAATCGGCTTCAAGCTTAAGTAGCTCGGGCAGTGTTTCTTGGGTCACGTTGCCCGATATTTCGGTTTCCGCCTTGTTATCGACCATCGACATTGCCTTTCTCATCGTATCGATATCCATGTTGTCAAGCATTATTATATCGGCGCCGACATCCAGTGCTTCTCTGACCATGTCGAGCGTTTCCGTTTCCACCTCGATTTTCTGACCTGCCGGCGCATATGCCTTTGCCATGGTCACTGCGTCGGTGATTCCGCCCGCCGCGCTTATATGATTGTCTTTTAGCATTATCCCTCCGGACAGATTATACCTGTGATTGTTTCCGCCGCCTGTTTTTACCGCATATTTTTCAAAGATGCGATTGTTCGGGGTCGTTTTTCTCGTATCCAAAAGGCGTGTCGCACAGCCGGCGAACATTTCTGTGATTTCCCTGGTGAATGTGGCTATGCCGCTCATCCTTTGAAGGTAGTTGAGCGCCGTTCTTTCGGCCGAAAGGATCGTTTGCATGTCTCCTTTTATATCTGCGATTACATCACCGTTTTCCACTTTGTCACCGTCACTGAAATTAAAAACAAAGCTTATCAAGGGATCGAGCAGAGTGAATACCCGTGCAAAAACCTCGATGCCGCAGAGAATGCCTTCGCTCTTGCATATGAGAGAAGCCGTACCGCGTGCAGGAAGTGGGAACACTGAGTTTGCGGAGACATCCTCATGGTTTATATCCTCGCGCAAGGCGTTTTTGATCAGAGGATCCATATTAAGTTTCATTGTAACTTTGTCAATCATATCGTTCTCCCTTGAACCGGACTGTTTCCGGTCTTTATTCCTTGAGTTGGAGTGCTTCCGATCGTTCTTCTTTGAGTCGAACTCTTTCCGGATTTTTCAAAATCCTTGTACGGCACTCCGGAAAGGTTTGATCCTCCACTGGCGCATGTGATGGCATCTTGGATTTTATGTGCGTATTTGGCGGTAAGAGAAGTATAGTCCATATACATTTTAAAATCAATGTTGCTGAAAAGATCGAGACTATGGGGTAAGCGAGCGTTGTCACGCGCCACCGCATCTGCGGCTCTGCCGGCAAAAACCATGGCCTCAAGAAGAGAATTGCTGGCGAGCCTGTTTTTTCCGTGTACCCCGTTGCAGGCGGTTTCTCCTACGGCATACAAACGTTTCATGGACGTAAGACCGCTATGGTCGGTTTTGATGCCCCCCATAAGGTAGTGCTGCGCCGGAACGACGGGAATGCATTCCTGTGTAGGGTCGTATCCCCGGTTCAGACAATATTCCATTATGTTTGGAAAGCGGCGTTTCAACTTGTTGCAGCCGATGCGTCGCAGATCTTCCCAAACGAAATCGCTGCGTTCTTCCTTCATCTTGTCACGTATGTCCGCCGTCAAAAGATCCCGCGGCAGAAGTTCATCGGTAAAGCGTTTGTGATCTCTGTCGTACAGTTTTGCCCCTTCTCCTCTTGCCGATTCCGAGATGAGAAAACTACGATCGCCTGGTTTTTCTGAAAAGAAAGTAGTGGGATGCACCTGAACATAGTTTATATCGCGAAGCTCTATGCCGTGATTCAACGCAATTGCTATCGCATCTCCCGTAAGATGAGGGAAGTTGGTGGAATGAGCATAAAGACCACCTATTCCACCCGTTGCAAGTACGGTGTTTTTGGCTTCTATCGACAGCAGCGTTCCTTCGCAGTTTTTTATTATACCCCCAAAACAGGTGTTGTTTTCGGATACTATGTCGAGCAGGGCAGTGTATTCGTACATACGTATATTGCGCAATTTCTTGACTTGGGATAAGAGTTTCTTGGTTATTTCTTCACCGGTTATATCCTTGTGATAGAGTATACGATGATTTGAGTGGCAGCCCTCTCTGGTGAAGCACAGGCGTCCGTCCTCATCACGCTCAAAATCCACTCCATATTCGATGAGATTTTCTATAACGTGCAAAGACGAACGAATCATTATCTCGACGGACTTTTCGTCGTTTTCGTAATGGCCTGCTTTCAGGGTGTCCTCAAAGAAAGACTCAAAGTCGTCTTCTCCGTTAAGCATGCATATACCGCCTTGAGCAAGAAAAGAGTCGCTGCTTTCAAAATCAGATTTTGTTATAAGGACAGCATTGATATCCTGCGGCAGCCGCATAGCGAAATAAAGGGCGGAGCAACCGCTGCCCACTATCAGCACATCCGTTTTTGTTGACTCAAACATTTTAACACCGAACCTTCCCACACTGCGTTGACATATCTCAACATCTATCATTTGCCATTATAGCATTTTGCCGCATAACTGACAAGACACATGTAAAACAAAAATTTTACATATCCATTGACAAAATCAAATCTTTTACTTAAACTTGCAATGGCGGTGCGTTAATGGCCATTGGATAAAAGGCCGAAAGGCGATTCCGCTTATACGGCAATGATATAAAGGAGATCCACAACATGAAAACCGTTGAATTGCAACAAAAAATATTGGAACTTAAAAGTAAGCACGATGTCTGTATCCTTGCCCACGCCTACCAGAGTCATGACATCTGGGAAGTGGCCGATTACGTGGGCGACTCATTTGGGCTGAGCCTGAGGGCAAAGGATGCGGTGCAGCGAAATGTGCTGATGTGCGGGGTCAGGTTCATGGCGGAAACAGTCAAAATACTGGCACCCGAAAAACGTGTCATTCTGGCGAATCCGCAGAGCACATGTCCGATGGCGGAGCAATACGGAAAACAACAGGCGTTGGAGCTTAAAGAAAAATACCCGGGATACACAGTGGTGTCATACATCAATACAACTGCGGAGTTGAAAACAGTTACGGATGTTGTGGTGACTTCATCATCGGCTATGCGTATACTCGGCGCGATGTCTGAAAAAAACATAATATTTCTTCCCGATCCAAACCTTGGGGGCTGGCTGACGGAAAAACTTCCCGAAAAAAACATCAAACTGTTTGACGGCGGTTGCCCCGTTCATATGAAAATGTCGGTGGATGATGTAGATCGTGCGAAAAAACTTCATCCGGATGCGCTTGTTTTGATTCATCCCGAATGCATCGGAGAGGTATCATCTTATGCCGATTATGTAGGGAGCACCACAGGAATAATGGATTTTGCGAAAGAAAGCGACAGTAGGGAATTTATAATAGGTACGGAAAACAGTATAGTGCAACATCTCCGCTTTGAACTTCCGGAAAAGAAGTTTTATCCTCTGTCAAAAGAAACGATATGCGCAGACATGAGTATAACCAATCTGGTCGATGTATATGATGCGTTGATCGAGACAGGGGGCGAGGAAATTGAACTCGACAATGCCACCGTTTTGGCCGCAAGAAGACCGATAGACAGAATGATTGAGTTGGCAAAATAAGAAGGCGAAAAGCCAAAACGGACAGCCAAAATAGACAGCCCGAAACAGACAGGAGAGCGAGGAATGTAGGACTACTTTGTCAAAAAGCCTGCTTCCGATTCCGCCGCAGGCTCGTTGCCGCCTGCTCTTAGAATTCTTTCGTATTCTGCAAATACGGCGTTTTTGATCTTGCTTCGCATCTTGGAATTCAGCGGGTGCGCAACATCTTTAAATACGCCGTCTGCCGTTTTTCTGTTAGGCATTACGATAAAAAGTCCATCCTTGCCATCGATTATCTTTATGTTGTGGATGGCAAATTCGTCATCGAAGGTTAGAGAAACTATGGCTTTCATCTTTCCTTCCGGAACAAGTCTGCGAATTTTCACATCTGTGATATTCATGATGTTCACCTTTCTGCTTTAAAACGATACCCTTCCCATACGTTATTATACAGATTTTTTGAGGAAACCGCAACAAATTTTTTGTTGACTGTGATAAATCAGTTATTATTGGATATTGTCGATACTGTCGCAAAATTTAGCGCACCACACGGATGAAAGAAGCGCAAAACCGTTCCAGCCGCAGCCGGTATAAAAAATGCCGGAAAACTTGACACCGCCATTGCGACAAAACATCAAGCATTTTCTTAAGGTCTATGCTATAATATTAATCGATGTAAAAATATGAATGGGGGAATAAGATGCTTGATCTTAAAGAGTTCAGAAACATTCATTGTATAGGTATAGGAGGGATAGGGCTTTCGGCCATAGCTGAAATCCTTATTTCGCGTGGGCACAATATATCAGGTTCCGATATGAGTGAATCCGAGATAACCGAGAATCTGAAAGAAGCGGGTGCGGTAATATATAATTCCCACAGGAAAGAGAATGTGGAAAATGCGGATCTCGTCGTGTATTCGGCGGCAATCGCGGAAGAAAATCCCGAAATGATAAGAGCCCGGGAGAAAGATCTTCCGCTTGCTTCGCGTGCGGAGATACTCGGGATACTGATGGATGAATATAGGGCGGGGATAGCTATAAGCGGAACGCATGGGAAAACCACGACCACGTCGATGGTATCTTTGGTGCTTGACGAGGCGCGGCTTGATCCGACGATACTTGTGGGCGGCAGACTGGAAGAGATAGGCGGCAACGTCAAGGTCGGCGGCGGCGATTTTTTTGTAACCGAGGCGTGCGAGTACAGGGACAGTTTTCTGGAGTTAAGACCCGATATTGAAGTGATTTTGAACATAGACTCGGATCACCTTGATTATTTCAAGGATATAGATCATATTGTGAGTTCCTTTGAGCAGTTTGCTAAAAATGTTCCTGAAAATGGCAAAATCATAGCCTACGATTCCAATCCGTTTGTGAGTGAGGTTATAAAAGGTAGGGACAACGTGATCACGTACGGGTACAATGAAAACTCGGATTTTATTATAAAAGACGTGAGATTCGATGAAGAGGGCATGCCGTCGTTTCATATAAGATTCGATGGCGGAAAAGAAGCAGGGGTACATTTGAGCGTGCCGGGAGAGCATAATATTCTCAATGCAGTCGCAGCATTTGCATGCTGCCTCACCCTCGGTGTGGATCCGGACTTGACAGCGGAAACTTTGAGGAAATATAGAGGAACGCAGAGACGCTTCGATCTTGTTGGAATCACCGCAAACGGGATCAAAGTGGTGGATGATTATGCACATCATCCCACCGAGATAAAAGCGACAATTTCGGCGGCAAGCAATATACCGCACAATAAACTTTGGATACTGTTTCAACCGCATACATATACGAGAACACTTGCCTTGTTCGATCAGTTTGCCGAGGCGTTTGATCAAGCGGATGTTTTGATACTGGCGGATATATATGCGGCGCGAGAAAGGGACATATATAATATTTCATCCGAGAAACTTGCGCAGGCAATAAAAAAGCATAACAAGGAAAAAGAAGTTTACTACATGGAGAACTTCGATAAGATCAGAGACTTTGTTATGGAAAGTGCGGGCGCAGGCGATCTTGTGATTACCATGGGCGCAGGCGATATATATAAAGTTGGAACTATGATTGTGGACGGGAATGCGTAAATGACTTTTGAAGAATATAAAAAGAAAGAAGAAAAAAAGATTGAAAAGACCTTAAGATTCATGGAAGGCGGGGTGGAATTTGAGGATATAAACTCCGTATACATCGACGAAGAGGTGAGGATCGGAAAGGGAACGTATATAGGTCCCTGCGTAACGCTTGAAAAAGGAACCGAAATAGGCGAAAACTGCAAAATTTATCAGAACACGAGGATATCCGCCTCTGTTTTGGGAGATGATGTGCAGGTGCAGTCCAGCGTGATACTCGATGCCAAAATAGGATCGGGAACTTCTATCGGCCCATTTGCCTACATAAGACCCGGGACTATCGTGGGAAATAATTGCAAAATCGGAGACTTTGTGGAAGTTAAAAATTCTACTTTCGGAGACGGTTCCAAAGCTGCACATCTGACCTATGTGGGGGATGCTGACATAGGCAGAAATGCAAACTTGGGTTGCGGCGTGGTATTCGTAAACTACGACGGCACAAACAAGTACCGCTCGGATGTGGGTGACGGAGTATTCATCGGCTGCAATGCCAACATCGTTTCGCCGGTAAAAATAGAGGACGGCGCATATGTGGGCGCCGGTACGACCGTGACCATGGATGTGCCGGAGGATGCGCTGTGTGTTGCGCGCGCAAAACAGAAGAATATTGAAGGGTGGGCGGCAAGGCGCGGACTTTACAATAAAAAATAGTTTTTACAAAAAGTGGAGGAACAAGGAAATGAACAGCAGTGTATTTTCGGATTATAAGATATTTGCGGGCAATGCACACATTGAGCTTGCTGAGGAAATCACATCCATCATGGGCAAAACACTCGGTAAAGCCACGGTAACAAAATTCAGCGACGGTGAGATTTCGGTCAACCTTTGGGAAACGGTTAGAGGAGTGGATGTATACATAATTCAACCCACATGCGATCCCGTAAATCACAACCTGATGGAATTGTTAATCATGATAGATTCCGTCAAACGTGCTTCCGCCGGCAGGATCAATGCGGTGATACCTTATTACGGTTATGCACGGCAGGACAGAAAAGCAAAGGCTCGAGATCCGATCACGGCTAAACTGGTAGCGAATCTTCTCGTGGCGGCGGGTGCAGACAGGGTACTCACAATGGATCTTCATGCTAACCAGATCCAAGGTTATTTTGATATCCCGGTGGATCACTTGGTAGGGATGCCGATCATAGCAAAGTACTTCAAGGAGAAAAATCTTGATGATGTTTGCATTGTTTCCCCGGATCACGGTAGCGTCACAAGAGCCCGCAACATGGCGGAATTCTTCAATTGCCCCATTGCGATCGTCGACAAAAGGCGTCCTGAACCAAACAAGAGCGAGATAATGAATATCATCGGTGACGTAAAAGATAAGAACTGCATAATTCTGGACGACATGATAGATACGGCGGGGACGATAACAAACGCCGCAAATGTAATCAAGGAGATGGGAGCAAAGAACGTATATGCGGGCGCAACGCACGGTGTTCTTTCCGGACCTGCGATAGAGAGGATACAGGCATCTGCGATATGTGAGCTTGCGCTTTTGAACACAGTTCCGGTGAAAGGTGAAAAGCTCATAGACAAGATGAGCATCCTTTCGGTAGCTCCTCTGTTTGCTGAAGCCATGACAAGAGTGTTTACAAACGGCTCAATAAGCAAGCTTTTTGACTGATCGTCATACAGATCGTCGTTAGGATATCATCTTATGAACAATGAAATATTTATAATAGTCGGTCTGGGAAACCCGGGTTCCAAGTATGCGAATACGAGACATAATCTGGGATTCATAACGGTCGACAAAATTGCGGAGGACAACGGTATTGCCATAAAAAAGATTAAATTCAAATCTCTGATCGGAGAAGGAACTGTCGGAGATGGCAAGGTGGTCCTCATGAAACCGCAAACCTATATGAACAACAGCGGAGAAGCCGTGAGAGAAATAGTACATTTCTATAAGATACAACCGGAGAATCTTATAGTCATATACGATGATTTCGATATTCCGATCGGTTCTGTTCGTGTGCGGAAATTCGGAAGTTCCGGCACACACAACGGAATGCGTTCGATAATAAGACTGCTCGGCTTTGACACCTTTCCGAGAATCAGGATAGGAATAGATTCCGCAATGAAGAAGGATCTTGTGAATTTTGTCACGGGAGGCTTCAGAAAAGAAGAGGTTCCACTTCTGGAAGAGGCCGTTACAAATGCCGCCGCAGCGGCTGAAACAATAGTGACTGCGGGGATTGACCTTGCCATGAATCGCCACAACATCAAAAAAACGAGGAAAAACAATGAGTAACAGAGGTGTTCACGCAATCTCAGGAGTATCGGGCTCCGGAGCGGCTTTTCTGATTGCAAATGCCATAAAGAAAGACAAAGGAAAAAACCTGATCATTGTGCCCACAGAGCCCGTTGCCAGGCGCTTGGCGGAGGATATTTCTTTTTTTACCGGAGAGCCCGTAAAAGTGCTTCCGGATGAGGAACAACTGTTTTTACACTTTGAAGCGCGAAATAATGATATGGCGATCGAGAGGATAAATGCCATGAAAGCGCTTACCGAAAACGATGACTGCATAGTGATTGCTCCGGTTGCCGCCGCAGTCAAGAAAGCGGCGCCGCACTCGATGTTTATCGAGGGAAAACTCGCGATAAGAAGAGGCGAGGAACATTTTTTGTCGGATGTAAGGGAAAAACTCGTCAAGCTCGGATATGAGCAAATAGGCATGGTTGAAAGCCCGGGTGAGTTTAGCGTGAGAGGCGGAATATTGGATGTGTTCACCCCCGATGCCCAAAGACCGTACAGAATTGAATTTTTTGACACGGAAGTCGATTCCATAAGAAGTTTTGATCCTGAAACACAGCGATCCATGGAAAATCTGAAATTTGTGGAGATAAATCCCGCACAGGAGATGATACTGGACAAAGAATTGTTTGCGGAGGCGGCGGACAAACTCCACAGGGCGTACACAAAACAGGCGGAGAAACTTGAGAAAAACGGAAATGAATACGAGGAGGCGGCTGAAAATCTGAAAAGGCGTAGGGATGAACTCTGCGAATACATACGTGAGCGAAGCAATGTTCAGCTGCTTGAGAATTATTTGCACTACTTTTATGAAAACACGGACTACCTTTGGGATTACATGACGGGTGGAAGACTTTTCATAGAGGATCCTGACAGAAGTTGTGAGCTTTTGGATTTCAAAGAGAAAGAGATGAGAGCGGATCTTGAGCTTATGCTGGAACGCGGTGAGATTGCGCCGGAAGATTTTGAGCTCATTCCGGCAAGAGAGGACTTTGTCAAAAGCTACAAGTGCGAAGATGTAACTTTTCTGTTGCCTTTCCCAAAGCAGATAAGAGGTATAGAGGAGTACGCAAGCCTCGAAAATCCCCGCTTCTCACCTATGATGAACTTCAGCGGTCACATGGAACTTTTGGAATCCGAGCTGAAAGCGTTCATAAAAAAGAAATACAATATATACATAACAGCCTCGACAGACGAGAGGAGAAAAAATCTTATAGAGTTTTGTGACAGGGTGGGAATCACGGGCTTTGTGAATTTCAAGAAGGGGCATCTTTCATCCGGATTTGATTTTCCGCAACTGAAACTTTGTTATATAAGCGACAATGATATTTTCGGTGAGCGCCGGCGCAGCAAAAGACGGATCGTAAAAACGCCGGAAGGCGGCAGGATCGAGAGTTTTGCGGATCTCAATACCGGCGATCTTGTTGTGCATGAATCGCACGGGGTCGGCAGATTTTTAGGGATTGAGCAACTTGAGATACAGAAGGAAAAGAAGGACTATCTTAAAATAAAATATGCCGGAAACGATCTGCTGTATGTGCCCGTTGAGCAGTTTAACATAGTTCAGAAATACATAGGTTCTGACTCTGCGATGCCGAAATTGAATAAACTTTCCGGAACGGAATGGAAGGTCACAAAAGCAAAGGCGAGAAAAGTCATAGCCGAGATGACGGAAGAGCTGGTAAAACTGTACGCTGAGCGTGAACTTCAGGACGGTTTTGCTTTCAGCAAAGATACGGAATGGCAGAGAGAGTTTGAGGATACTTTCCCGTATATTGAAACCGAAGATCAACTTCGCTGTACGGAAGAGATCAAAAAGGATATGGAAAAAAGCAAGCCTATGGATAGGCTTTTGTGTGGGGATGTAGGCTTTGGGAAGACCGAAGTTGCGGCAAGAGCGCTGTTTAAGTGCATTGCCGACGGTAAACAGGCCGTTGTGCTTGTTCCCACCACGGTGCTCGCCAACCAACATTTTTACACACTGAAAGAAAGATTTGAAAAATTCCCGATAAAGATAGAGATGCTGTCGCGTTTCAGGACGCAGGCACAGCAAAAGAAGATCGTTGAGGGCATTGGGAACGGCGCAATAGATATTGTGATAGGAACACACAGGCTTTTGTCCAAGGATGTCGGATACAAGGATTTGGGCCTGCTTGTTGTAGACGAGGAACACAGGTTTGGGGTCGCACATAAGGAGGTTATCAAACAGATAAAGAAGAACATTGATGTCCTTACTTTGTCCGCAACGCCGATCCCCAGGACTTTGAACATGTCTCTTTCCGGGATAAAGGATATGAGTCTTATCGAAACACCGCCGGAGGAACGCTATCCTGTTCAGACATACGTTATGGAACAGGATGAAACGACGATACGGGATGTGATAAGGAGGGAACTCGACAGAGACGGTCAGGTATTCATAATATATAACAGAGTTGGAGGAATAGGCCGGCTCGCACAGAAAATAGAGGCGATGGCACCGGATGCAAGGGTTACCACAGGACACGGGCGCATGGACGAAACCGCTTTGGAAAATGTGATGCTCGGTTTTGTTAATCACGATACCAATGTTCTGATTTCAACCACAATAGTGGAATCTGGCATTGACATTCCTAACGCCAACACTATGATAATCATGGATGCCGACAGATATGGGCTTGCACAACTTTACCAGCTGAGAGGAAGAGTGGGGCGCTCCAACAGAATTGCTTATGCATACCTTATGTATAAAAAGGACAAGGCAATTAACGAGGCTGCGAGCAAAAGACTGCGAGCGATAAAAGAATTTACCGAATTCGGTTCAGGATTCAGAGTGGCAATGAGAGATCTTGAAATAAGGGGAGCCGGAAATTTTCTCGGCAGCAGACAATCCGGGCAGATGATGAATATCGGATATGAGCTTTACTGCAAGATGGTCGAAGAGCAGGTGAGAAAATTAAGGGGAGAGTATGTAAAAGAAGAGACGGAAGAAATCTCGGTGGAGCTGCTCATTCCCGCAAATATCCCCGATTGGTACATAGAAAACGAAAACTTAAAACTCATGATGTACAAAAAGATAGCGGGCATAAATTCTGAGGAATCACAGGAAGAGATGATCGATGAGCTGATAGACAGATTTGGGGATGTGCCGAGCCAGACCATGAACCTCATTCAAGTATCCAGGATAAGAAGCCTTTGTGAGGAAGTGTCCGTGCTTCGTATATATGAAAAAGACAGAAAAATATATTTTGCCTTCGGAGAAAAAAACTGCTTGACTCCCTACGCGGTGCTGGATATAAACGATAAGTTCAAGAAAAAGGCCTTTGTCCACCTGGGACGGGAACCCTACATAACTATCCCTTCCGTGAAAGGACTGGTTTTGAAAGACTGCATCGATATCCTTGCGATTATAAAGGAGAACAAAGATAGCAAATAGAACAACATAGAACAACATAGAACAAGGGTATTACCACGGAAAACCACGATCAAAGAGATTATGAAAGAAAAATCATAGAAACGGAGAGCAACGATGTTGTTTAAAAATATTGCCCTGATAGATGAGGACATAAATGTGAGATTCGGTCAATACGTCGGCATACGAGGGGACAAGATAGACTATGTGGGGGACGTTTTTCCGAGAAATTCAAGAAAATACGGTACTGCTTATGATGGCAAAAACAAGCTTTTGATGCCCGGGTTTTACAACGCCCACGCGCATTCCCCCATGTCGCTCATGCGCGGATACGGAGAAAATATGACTTTGCGTAACTGGCTGGAGAAAAAAATATTTCCTTTTGAGGAGAAGCTGAAAGGAAGAGATGTGTATTGGGGCACCATGTTGTGCATGGCCGAATCTCTGAAGTATGGAATAGTTTCCACGTCCGACATGTATTACTTCATACCCGACATGGCCTGCGCAGTAGCGGAAAGCGGTGCAAAAAACAATATAAGCCGCTCGATAGTGAATTTTGACGGAAGCGAGTTCAAAAGCCTAAAATCCGTGAAAGAACTTTTGAGCGCACATGGGGAGTTTGATGGTGCGCAGTCCGGACGCATAAGGATAGAAGCCAGTCTGCATGCCGAATATACCTCCGATGAGAATACCGTAAGAGAACTTGCGAAGCTTGCCAAAGAAAAGAATATGGGAATGCAGGTTCATGTATCGGAAACAAAGGAAGAGCATGAGGAATGCAAGATAAGACACGGAGGAAAAACACCTGTGCGATATCTGGCGGATTGCGGACTCTTCGATACGAGAACTGTTGCGGCTCATTGCGTGCACATAGAGGAAGACGACTTCGATATCCTTGCCGAAAAAGGTGTCACCGTAGCGACCAACCCCGTAAGCAATATGAAGCTGGCAAGCGGGATTGCCGACACAGCAAAGATGCTTGGAAGAAACATAAACCTTGCGATAGGAACCGATGGAGTTGCGTCCAACAACAACCTGAACTTTATTGAAGAAATGAAGGTGCTTGCTTTATCGGGAAAGATAAGAGCAGGCGATCCCACGGCAATAACGCCACGGCAGGTGGTGTATGCCGCAACCAGAGGTGGGGCTCTTGCTCAGGGCAGACCGGACTGCGGACTTATCAAGGAAGGTATGAAAGCCGATCTTGCAGTGGTAGATATGTCCGTGGTGCAGTGGCATCCGATTCATGATGTTCTAGTAAACCTCGTATATTCAGCATCGGGAAGCGATGTCGTTTTGACCATGGTGGACGGTAAAGTTCTTTACAAGGACGGAGAATGTGTTAAAATCGATGAGGAAAAAGTGGTGTTCGAGGTGGCGAAAGCCACAAAAAGAATACTCAATCAACTATAAAAACACTGCCCCATGCATTCCCGTCAAGCAGGGCGGGGATCCGGCGGGCGGTAATTTATCATAGATTTGGAGATTTTATGCCGGATAGCAACGACAAAAAATTTTTAAAAGGAGCAGCGGTTCTGGCAGGCGCCGGGATCCTGATGAAACTCCTCGGCGCCGTTTTCCGAATTCCGTTGACCAACTGGATAGGCGACGGAATGACGTATTACAGCGTAGCATATGCGATATACGGAACTTTGGTCGTGATCGGAACCGCAGGCGTTCCGATTGCGATATCTAAACTCGTTTCCGAAAATATAGCCTGTGGCAAATACAGAAACGCGCACAAGGTTTTTCATGTGGCGACGCTACTCATGCTTGCCATCGGAACCGTCGGATTTCTTATATGTTTTGCGGGAGCCGATGTGATAGCGAATCTGATAAAAAGCCCGGGGTCGGCACAGGCCATAAGGGCGATGTCCCCGGCACTTTTTTTCGTTCCGCTGTTTTCTTCGTTCAGAGGTTTCTTTAACGGAAGACAGAACATGAATCCCACCGCGGTTTCGGAAATCACCGAACAGCTCGTTCGCTGCGGTGTGGGGCTTGGCCTTGCATATATGATGAGTCATCCCGTCCTGAACGAAGTCAAGGCGGCGGCCGGGGCTTCGCTGGGTGCCTCGGTCGGGGCGGTCGCAGGTCTTTTGATCATATTTCTGATTTTCGTTTTAAACAAAAAGCCGTTTACCCACAAGATAGAACACGGAATCCCGGATGTCGATGATGGAAAGACTCTTGCCAAGAGGATCGCTTGGATAGCGGTTCCCATCATAATAGGTTCTGAAATAATGCCGATAATGACCGTAATAGATACCGGGATAGTCATGAACGTGTTGCAGGCAAACGGGTGGAGCAGAAGTGTGACCGAGCATTTATACAGTCTGTACGGCGGTTACTGCAATCCGATCATCGCTTTTCCACAGATATTCACTCAGGCTGTTGCAGTGAGCCTGGTGCCCGCAATTTCAGCCCACTTTGCGCGCAAAGATCCTAAGAGGGTGAACGATACGATAAACCTCGGATATCGCACTACTATGATAATGGGACTTCCGTGCGCGATAGGGCTCTTTGTTATAGCCGAGCCGATACTGAAACTCATGTATTTCAGACAGCCCCAATCCTGTGAAGAGGCCGCGCCTATAATGATGATAATGGCTATAAGTGTGATATTTCTCGCACATATGCAGACATCGGTAAGCGTTCTGCAGGCGGTAGGCAAACAGTTTTTGCCGGTGAGAAATCTCGCCTTTGCCTGCGTCGGAAAAGTGGCGGTCACGTATATGACAGTTAGCATACACGCCATCAACGTAAAGGGCGCCGCAATAGGAACAATGTTTGCATACGTAGTTACTCTTATGTTGAACGAATACAGCGTAAAAAAGTACACTGGACTGAAGCACGAAATTTCACTTACATATATCCGACCCGGTGTCGCAGCCCTTTGTATGGGCGCAATAACATACGGGGTATACAAGCTGATCACATATTTGGCGGCGGGGCACAGTGCCAATATGGTGAATGCTCTCGGCGTGATGACGGCGATATTGTGCGCGGCGACGGTGTACATTGTTCTTCTGTTTGCCTTCAAGGCGATAAGAATGGAGGAGATTCAGGATTTCCCGGGAGGAGAGCGTCTTGCCGGTTTGATCCGAAAATTCCTGCCAAAGGCGTTGTTGAGATGATTTTTTCACTTTGATTCCCGATTTATCGGGAGTGATCCCAAAAAGAATGCCAAAGAACACAAATAATATGCCGAAACCTATTGACAAAACATTTTAATAATGGGAGAATGTGAGGGAAATGCAAGGTGAAAGCGAAATAGTCCCCATGCATATAGGTAAACTTGAAAGATGATGCTGTTTGTATTAGAATAGTGACATCACTTAAATTTAAATTCTAAGGAGGATTTCACAATGAATAAGGCTGAGCTGGTTTCTGCAGTAGCAGAAAAAACCGATTTCACGAAAAAAGATGCTGAGGTAGCGATCAACGCACTTCTTGCAACTGTCGAAGAGGCATTGGTAAAAGGCGACAAGGTGCAGTTGATAGGATTCGGTACCTTTGAGACGAGGGAAAGAAAAGCCCGTCAGGGCAGAAACCCTCGCAAACCGGATGAGATTATCAAAATCGCAGCCTCCAAAGCACCTGTTTTCAAAGCTGGTAAAGCTCTTAAGGATGCGGTTAACAAATAACGTTTATCGGTATGATTTGGGACAGCTTTGCTGTTCCTTTTTTTGTTGATTTGTATTTGGAGCGGTGAAGGCAATGGAGAAGTAAAGATTTTAATGATATGAGAATAGATAAGTATTTGAAAAATTCAAGACTGATAAAGAGACGAACGATCGCAAAGCAGGCGTGTGAGCAGGACAGAGTGTCGATCAACGGAAAATTTGCAAAAGCCGGAGCGGACGTGACTGCAGGCGATGTGATAGAAATACGTTTTGGGAATAAAAGCATGACGGTGAAAGTCCTTGCCACTACGGAAAATGTCAGAAAAGAGGATTCGGCCGGCATGTATGAGATCGTTGATTGAGGATCTCGTAATTGACAACAATTTACATCATAAAAAGCAAAAAAAAGTGTTGACAAGTAAAAAAGCGAATGATAAGATACTAACTGTTCGCAACGAGCGGACGTGCTTCCTGAAAGGGAGGCAAGAACATTGAAAACTTCATAGACAGGAAAGAAAAGTCAAACAAGACATAAGAAAAAAGCAAGGTAAACAACCTTAAAGGGTCAAGAAAAGACCCCGAAATTTCCTAAAACAGTAATACGGTAAAAAGAAGATGCTAAGCGTCTGACCGGATCACAAGTTAAATTAGGTATTAACTCCAAGGAGTTAAAATACAATATATAACAAGAGTTTGATCCTGGCTCAGGATGAACGCTGGCGGCGTGCCTAACACATGCAAGTCGAGCGAGAAGCCATAAAAGGACACTTCGGTAGAATTATATGGCGGAAAGCGGCGGACGGGTGAGTAACGCGTGGGAAACCTGCCTTTCACAGAGGGATAGCCGAAGGAAACTACGATTAATACCTCATAAAGCAAAAGCTTCGCATGAAGCGATTGCCAAAGAATTATCGGTGAAAGATGGTCCCGCGTCTGATTAGTTAGTTGGTAAGGTAGCGGCTTACCAAGGCGACGATCAGTAGCCGGCCTGAGAGGGTGAACGGCCACATTGGAACTGAGACACGGTCCAGACTCCTACGGGAGGCAGCAGTGGGGGATATTGCACAATGGGCGAAAGCCTGATGCAGCAACGCCGCGTGAAGGAAGAAGGCTTTCGAGTCGTAAACTTCTGTCCAAAGGGAAGAACAAATGACGGTACCTTTGAAGAAAGCCCCGGCTAACTACGTGCCAGCAGCCGCGGTAATACGTAGGGGGCGAGCGTTATCCGGAATTACTGGGCGTAAAGAGTATGTAGGTGGTTTAGCAAGCGTAGGGTTTAAGGCGACAGCCCAACTGTCGTATGCCCCGCGAACTGTTAAACTTGAGTACAGGAGGGGAAGGCGGAATTCCTAGTGTAGCGGTGAAATGCGTAGATATTAGGAGGAACACCGGTGGCGAAGGCGGCCTTCTGGACTGTAACTGACACTGAGATACGAAAGCGTGGGTAGCAAACAGGATTAGATACCCTGGTAGTCCACGCCGTAAACGATGAGCACTAGGTGTCGGGCTCGAATGAGTTCGGTGCCGCAGCAAACGCAATAAGTGCTCCGCCTGGGGAGTACGCACGCAAGTGTGAAACTCAAAGGAATTGACGGGGACCCGCACAAGCAGCGGAGCATGTGGTTTAATTCGAAGCAACGCGAAGAACCTTACCAGG